>ENA-OYZD01000763-OYZD01000763.1-human-gut-metagenome-genome-assembly--contig:-NODE-763-length-14700-cov-3.894913_pt1 | contig 14700 bp, 10 predicted proteins | sample MGYA00244073_ERZ653470 | MGnify/ENA primary metagenome ERZ653470 (study PRJEB26926, sample SAMN06164895) | human gut metagenome | biome: ENVO:00009003; feature: ENVO:2100002; material: ENVO:00002003... | reverse complement strand
ATATGCGGTAAGTGCGGAGAATCCTGCTTTCGATTTCCCGAAGATCATCGCTCGTAAAAATAAAGTCGTAAAGAAACTGACAGCCGGCATCCGCATGAAGATGAAGGAGAACGGCGTGGAAGTGGTGAGCGGCGAAGCCGAAATCAAAGGGCGGGCAGCCGACGGAACGATCACTATCGCCTCGGGCGAAGCTGTTTATGAAGCCGCCAACCTGCTTATCTGCACCGGTTCGGAAACTGTCATACCTCCCATTCCCGGATTGGCGGAAACGGAGTACTGGACAAGCCGTGAGGCGTTGCTGTCTAAAGAACTGCCGACTTCGCTGGTGATCATCGGTGGCGGTGTGATCGGCATGGAGTTCGCCTCCTTCTTCAACAGCATGGGAACGGAAGTGCATGTGGTCGAGATGCTGGATAAGATTCTCGGTCCGATGGATAGGGAGCTGTCCGAGATGTTGCAGGTCGAATATGCCAAACGGGGCGTCAAGTTCTATTTAGGACATAAGGTGACTGCCGTAAACGGCGGCGATGTGACGGTCGAGAAAGACGGCGAGACATCAGTCATCCAAGGCGAAAAAATCCTGTTGAGCGTAGGCCGTCGTCCCGTGACCAAAGGTTTCGGCTTGGAAACACTGGCCCCCGAACCTTTCCGCAACGGGATCAAAGTGAACGGATTTATGCAGACTTCCGTCCCGAATGTGTATGCCTGCGGCGATATCACCGCTTTCTCCCTGTTGGCCCATACGGCTGTCAGCGAAGCGGAAGTGGCTGTCGATCATATTTTAGGCAAGAACCGCAGCATGAGCTACAAGGCCATTCCGGGCGTTGTCTATACCAATCCCGAAATCGCAGGCGTTGGCAAGCTCGAAGAGAAACTGCAGGCCTAAGGCACGCCCTACACCGTCAAGAAGATACCGATGGCGTTCTCCGGCCGCTTTGTCGCTGAAAACGAGCAGGGCAACGGCGTCTGCAAGCTGATTTTGGCTGAAGACGAAACGATCATCGGCGCCCACCTTTTGGGAAATCCGGCCTCCGAGCTGATCGTCATAGCCGGGATCGCTGTCGAAAAAGGCATGAAGGCCTCCGAGCTGAAGTCCATCGTCTTCCCACATCCGACCGTAGGCGAGATCCTTAAGGAAGCGCTCTGATATTTTATTCCCCATACATGCCCGATCCCGATCCATCCCGGCGACTGTTCGATGGATCGGGATCTTTTTGTTGAAAGTCCTGCTTTAATCAACCTGAAGTGTGGAATGTTTTATCTGTTTCCATGAGGAGAAAATAACTTTTCTCGCCAGTGAAAATTTGTTTTCTATGGGAAGAAACAAAAGATTCATGCCAATGGAACAAAATTTCCCCCTCTATGAAACTGCTCCGAAACGGGTAGCCGTTCGTCCTTACCAGGATAGGAGTTGGTTTCATTTAGCTGATGTTTCTTCGAAAATATCCTTATAAGATGCTGAAAATGCTACAGGTTACCAAAAAAATCATTTACTTTGCAAACTTAATAATGTGCCAATGCACAAAAATGGCACATTGGCACATTAATTAATTGGCAAATTATTATTATGGCACAAGAAGATGTATTTAAGAAATTAGTTTCGCACTGTAAAGAATACGGGTTTGTATTCCCCTCTTCAGAGATTTATGACGGTTTAGGAGCAGTGTACGATTATGGGCAGTATGGCGTAGAGTTGAAAAATAACATAAAGAAATACTGGTGGGACAGCATGACGTTGTTGCACGAAAATGTAGTCGGCATCGATTCGGCTATCTTTATGCACCCTACTATCTGGAAGGCATCCGGCCATGTCGACGCGTTCAATGACCCTCTGATCGATAACAAGGATTCCAAGAAACGCTATCGTGCCGATGTACTGATCGAAGATCACCTGGCGAAGATCGAGGAGAAGATAAATAAGGAAGTGGCCAAGGCTGCGAAGAAGTTTGGTGATGCTTTCGATGAAGCCCAGTTCCGCGCGACGAACGGACGCGTGCTTGAATATCAGGCTAAGTGGAACGAGATCCACGAACGCTACTCGAAAGACATGAATGATTCCAATTTCGAAGACCTGCGCCAGCTGATCCTGGATTGCGAAATCGTTTGCCCGATCTCCGGAACCCGTAACTGGACCGATGTCCGCCAGTTCAATTTGATGTTCTCTACGGAGATGGGTTCTACTTCAGACGGTGCCATGAAAGTATATCTGCGGCCGGAAACAGCACAGGGTATTTTCGTCAACTTCCTGAACGTACAGAAGACCGGCCGCATGAAAATACCTTTCGGTATCGCTCAGATCGGTAAGGCTTTCCGTAACGAGATCGTTGCCCGTCAGTTCATCTTCCGTATGCGCGAGTTCGAACAGATGGAAATGCAGTTCTTCGTTCGTCCTGGCGAAGAGATGGAATGGTTCAAGCAGTGGAAGGCTACTCGTCTGAAATGGCACCAGGCAATGGGATTGGGTAATGAAAAATATCGTTATCACGATCACGAAAAGCTGGCCCACTATGCAAATGCGGCTACTGATATCGAATTCGAAATGCCGTTCGGTTTCAAGGAAGTGGAAGGTATCCATAGCCGTACGAATTTCGACTTGAGTCAGCACGAAAAGTTTTCCGGCAAGAAAATCCAGTATTTCGACCCTGAACTGAACCAGAGCTATACTCCGTATGTAATCGAGACCTCTATCGGTGTAGACCGCGTGTTCTTGAGTGTGATGGCCGGTTCTTATTGCGAAGAGACATTGGAAAACGGCGAAACACGTGTTGTATTGAAGTTGCCCGCAGCGTTGGCGCCTATCAAGCTCGCCGTATTGCCGTTGGTGAAGAAAGACGGTCTGCCTGAAAAAGCTGAGGAGATCATGAAGATGTTGCGTTTCGATTTCCGTTGCCAGTATGACGAAAAAGATTCTATCGGCAAGCGCTATCGTCGCCAGGATGCTATCGGAACCCCGTACTGTATTACAGTTGACCACGATACTTTGAAGGATAATTGTGTCACGATCCGTTTCCGCGATACGATGGAACAGGAACGTGTGAGCATCGACAAGTTGCATGACATTATCTCCGAGAAGGTAAGCATGAAGAATTTATTAAAAAAGATAATGGAATAAACGCATGAAGAAATACCTGCATATCGCGTTGATGTTGTTGTGTGTCTTTGTTGTCTCTTCTTGCAAGGATGATGACGATGATACTGAAGCTGTTGAAAGAGAGGCTTATAAGTTGGAACAGGACATTGCCTTCCAGGCAAAAGTAAATGAAACCGGTTTTGTAAGATGGTATTCGGAAGCCGGTGATGGTTATGTTTGTGCCAAACTGATTGAAAAGGGGAATGGCAAGCAAGCCTATTTCAATAGCCGTGTCTCGGTCTACTATAAAGGTTCTTTGACAGATGGAACGGAGTTTGATGCCCGGTTGTTTGAAGACGGTACGCCCTTCAAGTGTGCGGTCAGTTCATACTATGCGAATTATTCGAACTCCAATCCGAATGGATATGGTTCCGTCATATCTGGTTGGACAGTTGCTTTGCAACATATGGTTGAAGGAGATAAATATGAGGTTTGGATTCCGCAGCAGCTAGCCTATGGCGCAAGCGACAACGGTGATATCCCGGCTTATTCGACTTTGATATTCGAAATCGAGCTGGTATCGGTGGATGAGCAGGCAGCTTCGGCAAGTTAAAAGTTGATTTATAAAAGAATAAAAAGGGGGTGGCTATACAATGTGTAGGCAACCCCTTTCTACTTTTTATTTCTTCTGTTTCAATATCCTCTGTGCACAGTCCGAGAACACTACGATCGCCCCGGCAATGATTGCCGTATCTTTTATTACTAGTCTGCCTGCCCCGGTCAGCAGTGGGAATCCATGTTCTCCGCTTCCCAAGTCCGGTACCCATACTTCAGGCGTCGTCACCAGGAAAGAGAGCGTTCCGATCGTCATGATAATAGCAAGTCCTGCACCTACCAGGCCGATTTTAGGGGAGAAAATACCTAAGAACGTCAGGATACCGATCGCCATGATCAGAATGCCTAACCCGTGCGAGAAGCCGTACGTGTTGTTTTCCACATGCCACTGATGTTTGGCCTCGTTGAATTCCCCCTCTTTTAGTTTATATTCTTTATATTCGGGAGCGCTTTTCGTATAGAAGAAGCTCATAAAAGGACTGTTCGCCACAAACGGCACGATACCTTCTGCTTCATAGTTATAGAATTTCAATCCTCCGATCCATACGAAGATGATCAGGATTGCCACGCGGATCAAGTTAATGCCCAACTTTTGAGTCGAAGCTGCAATGTTCAGGAAAGTGTAAAATAGATTACTTAATTTAGTCGTCATGTCTTTGCTGTTTTATATGTTTGTTTTATAATGCAAATATCGACCCATTGTGGCTTGCGGTAAATGGCAATTCTGCCGGATAACTTATCAATTTTCCCCGATCTGGTTATTTATAGGCAAAAGAAACCCCTATAAACAATTAAAGGCTGTCTCACGACAACCCCTAACCAAACTTTGTTAACCTTAAATCTAATACTATTATGAAAAAACCACAATACAAAGATACGGGTTTGTCCGAACTTGTCAAGAGCCAAGATGCTAAATAGTGTTGTAAGAGGTATAAGAAAAATTAATTGCAGATGAATAAGCCTTTTATTGAAAATAAAATTATCTTTGTCTGGAAATATAAAGAAAAACGTAGAAGCGTTTCGTATTATTCTTTGTTAGGAATCTGGTAAATTCATTGTACAAAAAGAATAATAGGCAAAAACGCTCGCGCTCCCATAGGGCGTGGGCTATTGCTTATTTGTTGTACAAGCTTACCAGAGCTCCTAACCGGATGAGACAATAGCTCCACGCTTTTTTACCACAAATAGAAAGAATACGATATGATGGAAGCGAAAATTGACATTGAAAAAGTCAGGAAAGGAGATCATGCTGCTTTTAAAACTTTCTTTGAATGTTTCTATCCTAAATTGATGGCGCTCGCTTGTCGTTTTGTAGATGAGCAGGTTGCCAAAGATTTGGTGCAAGAAGTCTTCACTTCCTATTGGGAACAGAAAAAGGTTATACAACCCGACAATATCCAATCTTTCCTTTTTAAATGGTTGCAAAATAGTTGCTTGAACCACATTAAACACCAGATGATTGTTGACGAGTACGAATCATGTGTTCGTATCGCTGAGGCGCGTATCGCTTTTTGGGGCGAATCCACCGACTCCAACGATGTCCTTAAGTCTGTTATAAATCAGGATTTGCGGGAAATCATAGAACTCTCCGTTAATAAACTGCCTCCCAAATGCGCACAGGCTTTCCGTCTGGCCTATTTCCATGATATCAGCCATAAGGAGATAGCCGAGATTATGGGAATCTCTCCCCGTACAGTCGAAGGACATATCCGGCAAGCACTTGCCTTCTTACGGAAAGATTTGAAAGGCCTTTTCCTGCTTATATTCCTGCTCTGCAACATAAATTGAATTTTTCTTTGTTTTTGACCACGTAGTACCTCCCGCTTCGATTGTCTTCTTTCTATAAGTACAATCAAAGAAGATGGACGAACAATTACTCATACAATTCCTTACGCATACCTGTACCTCGGAAGACCTCCGTTTAGTCGACCAATGGATCGCATCCGGCAAACCCAATGCTGACTGGCTGTTCGAAATGGAACGCATATGGAGTTTGAAGGATGAACTGCGATTCTCGGATAGGAGAGAGATAGAGGAGGCGTACAACCGTTTTACTCTTTCCCTGGGAAAGAGTAAAAATGCGAAACCGCATTTTTACATATATCCGATATTGAAATATGTGGCAGCTGTTATCATCATCGGATTATTAGGATTGAATCTTTATAAAATGGTTCAACCGGCAACTGTAGGCGAGAATACGGTAGAAGTGCCGAAAGGACAAAGAGCATCTCTAATGCTTTCCGATGGAACAAAGATCTGGTTGAATTCCCAAAGTAAACTTATTTACCCGACTCAATTCTCTGATAAGGAAAGGAATGTCCGGCTTGAAGGGGAGGCTTTTTTCGATGTGGCCCATAAGGAACATCTTCCTTTTGTCGTGCATTCACCTTTGCTGGCAATAAAGGTATTGGGAACGAAATTTAATGTAAAAGCTTACTTCGACGAAAAATCCGTTGTCACATTGGCAGAGGGAAAGGTTGAAGTGGAAACAAACGACTGTAAAAACAGATTGACTCTTAAACCAAACGAACAGGTTTCATATTCGGGAAGTTCCGGTTTGGCATTGGAGAAAAATATCAATACGAATACGGTTAAATTATGGATGAAAGGAGAAGGCGCTTTTATCCAATGTCGGCTTGATCATATTGTCCGTGATTTGGAACGGAAATTTGATGTGAAAATAGTTATAACGGATCATTCTTTAAGTTCTGAAGTTTTTACTTGCCGCTTTAAGGATACAGCTACAATTGAACAGGTTTTACATTTACTGAAAGAAACCAGGAGATTGGATTATTTATTTGAAGGGGAACAAATACGGATTTTCAAACCATTAAAATAAAAAGCCTATGGGAAAGGATTGATAAAAACGAAGGCTGAAGATAGGCCAATATCTTCAGCCGGGATTAAGCGAGTAACGCTTTAGCGAACCTAAATTTATTACTAACTAATCATTTACAAATGTATGCATTATATTATGAAAAATACGCCATGCGGTGTATATAAATCGTCATGGCTGCGAAAAAGTCTAAATATTATGAGATGTGTTATATTATTCATACTATTGGGAACCTTACAGTCTTTTGCTAATTTAAGCTATTCACAGTCGGTGAAATTGTCATTGAATATGGAAAATACGACCGTACAGGAGGTTCTCACTACTATTGAACAAAAAAGCGGTTTCTATTTCACGTATAATTTGGAACAGGTAAAAGTAACTCGTAAGGTTACTGTCAACTTTAAGGATAAGACAGTTCCCGAAGTATTGGATGAACTATTTGCAAAAGAGAATATCCATTATGTGATAAACGACAAGCATATTGCCTTATATAAAGGAAACGAAAGGCAAGTTGCTTTACAAGCAAAGAAAGATATAAAAGGTGTGGTAACGGATAAAAACGGAGAACCGATCCCCGGCGCCAATATCATTGAGAAAGGAAATCCTACCAATGGAACTATTACCGACGTCGATGGAAATTACACTTTGTCCGTATTCGGAAATTCCGTGTTGGTAGCTTCTTACATAGGATATAATAGAATCGAAATTCAAGTTAAAGATCGTTCTGTTGTCGATATTACATTATCGGAGGATACGCAAGCATTGGAAGAGGTAGTTGTCGTTGGTTATAGTACCCAGAAGAAAGTAAACCTGACCGGTTCGGTCTCCACTGTTAATTTCGAATCGATGTCATCGAGACCCGTCACCGATGCCTCTCAAGCTCTTAGCGGTGCTTCACCCGGCCTTCAGATCATGCAAAGTTCCGGACAACCTAATGCAGAGAGTTTTTCCTATAACATTCGCGGTGTCGGGACATTGAATTCTTCCAGTCCTCTTATTCTTGTTGATGGAATGGAACAAAGCATCAGTATGGTCAATCCTTCTGATATAGCCAATGTCTCTATCCTTAAAGATGCAGCTTCTTGTGCCATATATGGAAACCGTGGTGCTAACGGTGTTATCCTTATCACGACCAAAAACGGCACGGAAGGTAAAATTAGTGTGACGTATGATGGTACAGTCTCCTATAATGAACCTTTCAAAATTGTTCATACAATTTCGGATTATGTTCAGTATATGAAATTGATGAATGAATCATCTAATAACTTAGGAAACTCTGATATCTTTTCTCAGAGTTCTATTGATCTTTGGGAAGCCGCTAAAGCTGATCCTAACGGAATTTCTGCTTCGGGTTATCCGAACTATGTTGCTTATCCCAATACAGACTGGTGGGATGAGATTTATACGAAGCAATGGATGCAGAAGCACACGATTTCACTCAATGGCAAGGAGAAGAAAACAGGTTATTCAATGAGCTTTTCCTATATAGATAATCCGGGTATCATGAAGAATACGGGATATAATCGTTATATGGGACGTGTGAACTTGTATTCTGATATTACCGACTGGTTGCGGGTTGGAACTCGTACCTCGGGAAATGTTACCGATCAAGAAGTCAGTGTTACTAGTTATAATGGGAGCAGTCATATCAATTCTATGAACACGGAAAAGATGGTTCCTTGTATATATCCGTATTATGATGGAAAATATGGTGCACCGGAAGGACCTGAAGAAGATCCACAATCGCATAACGGACTTTGGGATAATGTATTGAATGGGTTTGACAAATATTCACAGCTTTATACGGAGTGGTATGCTCAAGTCAAGTTTCTGAAATATTTTACATATAATTTTGATTTTTATTATCAGGATCTTCGCCGGGAGCGAAAAGTATCGGACGCTTCCATTGGAAAGTTCAGTTTTTCTAAGGGAGCTTATTCAACAGGGGCCGATGACCCATCAACTCTTTATACTCGTATGTATTATACAAGGACGAATCGTACGAAGTTGAACCATTTACTTAATTATAACCAGTCTTTTGGTATTCATGATGTGTCGGCAATGGTTGGCTATGAGGAAGAAACGTATGATTACAGGGAGACGAATGTGAGTAAGCTGGGACTTACAGATGCCGCTGTAAATGACCTTGATGCCGCTACAACACCTTATTCGACGGCTGGTTATGGGACTGAATATGCTGCCCGTTCGGTGTTCGGACGTGCGAATTATGCTTATAAGAGCAGATATTTGCTTGAGTTTAACTTGCGCTATGATGGCTCGTCGAGATTTTCTCCTGATTATCGTTGGGGAGCTTTCCCTTCTTTTTCGGCCGGTTGGCGTATGAATGAGGAGTTGTGGCTTAAACCAGTACAGTGGCTGACAAACTTAAAGCTTCGTGCTTCTTGGGGTAAGTTGGGTAATAATGCAATCGGTAACTATGATTGGCAGTCTGTATATTCGGCAGCAAATTATTCTACCGGTCAAGCTTTGACAAGTGGTATCGCCATCACTTCTATTGCCAATGCCGCTCTTACTTGGGAAGAGACAGCTGTTACCAATGTCGGTCTTGATTTTGGTTTCTTTGATAATAAATTACATGGTAATATAGATGTTTATAATAAGTTGACTACCGGAATTCTGTACACTCCTGATATGTATATGGTAATGGGAAATGCGACTGCTCCGAAAGCGAATATTGCGGAAGTTACGAATAGGGGTGTTGAATTGGAGCTCGGATGGAGAGATAATATCGGCAGGGATTTCAGCTATAGCATTAAAGGTCAGTTTTCTTTTAATAAAAATTTTGTCAGCAAATATAAAGGTAAATTGGAAAAAGGATGGAATAAGGGACATACGGAATATTCTACTAATATAGGAGATGTTTCTACTGGTAGTACTACGAGAGTTATCGAAGGACGTCAGATTAATGAGTTTTATCTTCCTAACGTTTATAACGGTAACGGTTCATATTTCAATGCGGACGGTACAGTCAATATAAATGGTGGTCCTAAAGATGGTATGATCCGTACGGAAAACGATATGCAATGGCTTCAAGCCATGCAAGCGGCAGGTTATACTTTCCAACCTTATAATAATATTGCTAAAAATGCACTTTGGTATGGCGAGTATATTTATGCGGATGCGAATGGGGATGGAGTTTATGGTAATTCATATGATTCTGAATTTCAGGGAACTTCAACAACCCCTAAATATAATTTTGGTATCCAGGCCAGTGCAAATTGGAAAGATTTCGATTTTTCTATGACTTGGGGAGGATCTGCTGGATTTAGTATTTATTACTATGGTAAGGCAAGGAATTCAAGTGAAACGACTTATGGTTATGCAATTCCGGATGCGGTAGCGAATGATCATTATTTCTATGATCCTGAAAATCCATCAGATCCGAGAACCAATCAGTCTTCAAAACAACCTCGTTTGGTTAATGTATCGGGGGCTCAGAGTTCAGCAAGTTCTTCGCTTCATCTGGAGAAAGGGAATTTCATTAAACTTAGAAATTTGACTTTAGGATATACAATGCCTAAAAGCATTTCTAAAAAGTTCTATGTTGAAAGGCTTCGCGTATATGCTTCGGGGGAGAATCTGTTTGCGATTACCGGCTTCTCCGGTATGGATCCGGAAATGCGTGTTAGTATGGGATATTCTACCATGCGTCAGTATGCCTTCGGTATTAATCTAACATTTTAATTATTTTGGAAACAGCTAATATATTGAGAATATGAAAAAATTATTTAGAAAAATAGCTATCATCGGAACTTTATCGGGCATGTTATTCGGTTTGGAAGGGTGTACCGGCGATCTTCTTGATACATCTCCAAGTTATAGTTTCTCGAGTTCGAATGTATGGACCAGCCCTATCTTGGCCCGTGCGGCTGTGATGGGGGTTTATAATGAACTGTATGAGAAATTCTCTAAGAATTACGATAGTCCTTCTATCGGTATTCCGTTTGATGCCTGGTCGTCCGTAATGGATATCGATATGAACTGGAAGAATAATTGTTTCGTGATTTCCGGTTCTTGTACGCCTTCGAATGGAAATGTAGGTAATCATTATAAATATTATTATACGGTTGTGTATAGGGCTAATGATGTTATCAACAACATTGATAATGTCCCGGAAATGGATGACAGCGAGAAAGCACGATTGAAAGCCGAATGTAAATTTCTGCGGGCTTGGGCATATTATCATTTGAATGTCTTGTGGAGAGGTGTTCCTATCTATATGGAAAATGTGGAGAGTTCGGAAGCAACCAAAGCGCGTTCATCGGAAGCTGAGGTATGGGAGCAAATTCTTTCAGATCTTACGGATTGTATTAATGAGCCTAATCTTCCTGGTAAATATGCTCAAGGTAATAGTAGTTATGGACGTATAACAAAAGGTGCTGCTTATGCTTTTAGAGGTTATACTTATCAGTTTATGGGAGATTATGCTAAGGCTCTTGCAGACTTTGAAGCGATTGAAGGGCTTGGATATGCACTTTACAGTCCGAGTAATGGCGTAAAAGGAAACAGAGATTTCTTTCAGCTCTTTAAACCGGCTAATGAGCAATGTGATGAGATGATTTTTTCAGTACAGTGTGTTGAGACAAGTGGGATGGGAAACCCGAGAGGAATCAATTATGGTAATCGTTGTACGGGTGGTTCTGCTTGGAACAATTATCTTCCGAATCCTGCTTTTGTGGAAATGTACGAGTGTGCGGATGGCTCCGAATTTGATTGGGAAAAATATTGTCCCGGATGGCATTCGATGACTCCCCAGGAAAGGGTTGCTTTCTTTCTGCGTGACGGACTTCAATCCGGTAAAGGAGAATGGGGAACAACTGAAGCAACTTCTAATTATCAGGCTCTTTATAATAATATGGTTTCTTATGGTGCCGATATGAGCAAATATTTGGATCAAGGGAACGAGGCGAGAATACGCCAGGCATATGAAGATCGTGATCCGCGCCTGATGCAGTCGATTATAACTCCTTACTCGACTTACGACGGGAATCAAGCAGGTGTGGGAAATCATACCTGGACCCTTCGTTGGCCGTACATTCTGGATGCTGGAGAGCCTTATGACATCCGTACAGATACAAATTCTAAATTTTATTATCTTTGGAGGAAATATGTAACAGAGAATGATGAATGTACGACTCGTTGGGTCTATTCCGAAGATATTATACTCTGCCGTTATGCTGAAATTCTTCTTAGGCGGGCTGAGTGCTTGAATGAGCTGGGCAGGACAAGTGAGGCTGTTGCTTTTGTAAATAGGATAAGACAGCGTGTAGGGCATGTTCTTCTTAATGATCAGGCTTATCCTGCGACTATTGTGAGCGGGCAGGAGGATATGCGACAACGCATTCGGAAAGAGTTTTATGTTGAACTTGGCGGTGAGGATTCTATGTTCTTTAACGAGCTTCGTTGGGGTACATGGTATGACAGGAAGTTTAAAGATCATTCTTCCGGACAGGTAGGAGAACTTAATACGAATGGTTTGATGCAGATTTGGGGAGAGACTACTTACAAGCATCTTAGCGTTGGTGAACAGATAAAGATTTGGCCGATCCCTGCAAAGGAAAGGGAGATGAATTCAAATCTTACGCAGAATCCAGGCTGGCAGGATTAGTCTGCAAAATGTGAATAACGAAAATAAGGGGTATAAAATGAAAGGTTTTTATACCTCTTATCTTAAATCAAGATTATATTTTACATCATATAAAAGAACCATATCATGAGACGAAGAGCTTTTCTAACAATTAGTGCAACATCGCTTGCCGGTTTGGCATTCGGAAACCGATTGTCTTCTTTATCTGAATCGAACCTGGAGAAAAAATATTCGATCGTATTGCTAGGCGATACACACTTTGATACGGAACCGGCCAGTGTGTATCATGCAGACTATAATGAACCGGTAGAATGGTTGAATCGGGTACAGCGTGCTGAATTTGCCCGTAATGGGGAAATGTGGCGAGAGCGTTGTCCTTTGTTACTTAAACGGGCTGCCCAACTGATTGGCACTGACACCAAAATGGTATTTCAATTGGGCGACTTGATTCAAGGAGATTGCGGTAATCCGAAGGTTCACAAAAAAATGTTAGATGACGTGATGAACCGCTTTAAGTCAGAACTTCATGGTTTGCCTTTTGTGACTGTGACGGGTAATCATGATATCCGTGGAACGAACGCAAAAGAGGCTTATCATACTTATATGCCGGAACGGATGTCTGAGGAATTGGGAAAGTCCATTACGCATACGAACTTTTTTTTCACGATCGGCGATGATGCATATATTGTACTGGATTTCAATGATCCGGATGATACACTCATTGATCAGATGCTAAAAGAGTGTGAAGGAGCCCGACATACATTCGTATTGACCCACGGTCCGGTTCTGCCCTATGACGGAGGAAGTTGCCGATGGTTCTTCCACGGGGGAAAGTCGGCTGAAGAGACTGCTGCGCGTAGACATTTTCGTAAAGTATTTGCCCAGCGGAACGCCTTGTGTATCTGTGGGCACATTCATACGACTGAATTGGCTGATTGGCATGGGGATGGTGGCCGCATTACACAAATGACGGTCAATAGCGTCTGGTCTAAACCGGAATTAGGGACCTATTCTTGTACGTCGGATCAGCCGCGGGATTACGGTAATATTCACGAAATGGCTAAATCCAATAAAAAAGAGGATGGATCCAAATATGAGGATGACAGTGGACTGCTGAATGAATATAAGCCAGGTCTGAGAACTTATATCCGTTCGAATTCGGCAGGCTCTTATAAAATGAATGTTTCTGATCGGCATGTGACTATCGATTTCTATGCGGGTAATTCAAAGGAGATTAGTAAACATTTCGTGTTGAGGTGATAAACGCGTACTCATCCGGATATCGCTTTATTGAATGTGACGCGAAAGTAGGGTAATATTTCACGAGCGAAAATTAAATAATTATTTAAATGAGAAAGAGTGTATTTTTATTGTCATTGTTTGTTTTGCCATTGTATATGTTGTTACAAGCGCAGGAAAAAACGGCGCCTTTTTGGGGTAAGCAGGAAGTGTATCTGATGAATCAAACTGAAAAAACGTTTCATTTAGTAGATGCTCTCTTAAAAGAGAACCCTCCTTCCTCCGGTAATCCGGCATTAGCTCGTAAAGCAGCATTGCAATTATTGGATGGTATATTCCATGATACGCGTTTGGATGGTAGTAAAACGCTTTCGCAGTTTATGGAATCTCGTTTGAGCGGACTTTTGGAAGACATGCAGAAACCTTTGGAAGAGGGTATGAAAGTGTATAAACTCTATAATGACGGATTTATAGTAAAGACAAAAAGTGTCACTGTCGCTTTTGACTTGTACCGTGGGGGAGCGATGAAGGAATCTCCTTCTTTGATTTCGGATGAAACGATGCAAGCTATTGTTGCCCAGTGCGACATTATGTTCCTTTCTCATAATCATCCGGACCATATAGATCCGGTTGTCGTAAGGATGTTTACGGATATGGGAAAACAAGTGATTGCCCCGAACAATAGTTTGGTAGGGAATAAATGGGTGACCCACATCCGTTCGGAGCAGATTATCGATAAGGAATTTAAAACAAAGGGGGGCAAGTTAGATGTAAAAATATTACCGGGGCATCAAAGTGAACTGATTAACAATATCCATGTCGTGACGACTTCTGAAGGTTTTACTTTCGCACAGACGGGTGACCAATATAATGAAGAGGACTTGACGTGGTTATTGGATGTGAAAACAAAAATTCCTGCATTGGATGTTTTGTTGATCAATTGTTGGGCGAATCGTTTCTCCGATACGATTGAAGGGTTCGATCCAAAACTCGTGATAACGGGGCATGAAAATGAATTAGGACATACGATTGATCATCGTGAGTCCTATTGGACTTCATTGATTAAATTGGAGGATGTTAAAAAGCCCAGTTGCTTAATGACGTGGGGAGAGGTCTATTGGTATAAACGATAGCTCGATTTTTATTAACTATCATCCGGATTTTGAATATGCAGGAATCCGGATAAGGTGTTATTTGGGTTCTGTTTTTATTTAAAAGTTGGCATGTTTTCGTTAGTCAGGTGCAATTTACCATATGATAAATTACAATAACCTCTTTTTGTGCTGTCTCTTATACACATCTCCGAGCCCACGAGACTCCTGAGCATCTCGT
>ENA-OYZD01000756-OYZD01000756.1-human-gut-metagenome-genome-assembly--contig:-NODE-756-length-14808-cov-4.948621_pt1 | contig 14808 bp, 13 predicted proteins | sample MGYA00244073_ERZ653470 | MGnify/ENA primary metagenome ERZ653470 (study PRJEB26926, sample SAMN06164895) | human gut metagenome | biome: ENVO:00009003; feature: ENVO:2100002; material: ENVO:00002003... | reverse complement strand
AAGATCGTCGGCAGCGTCAGATGTGTATAAGAGACAGGTCCCTCACTATGTAATTGGGAACTTTTTTAGCGAAAGTAAAAATCTTTTCACTATTTAATTGGGAAAAAATTTTGCAAATAACAAAAAGAATTTGAAAAAAGTCCATCCAATATCCCACTGCACAAAAAACAGAAAAATATAACCACTTTTTGAAAATTCCTCTCACTATATACCCGTACAAAAAATTGCTATTGACAACTAACCTCTCTAATATCCCACTACACAGAAAACGGAATTTAACAAAAAACTTTTTTGAAAATTTTTCTTCCTAATACCCATTGCACGAAAAAGCAGTAAAATACAAAAAATTTTCCGAAAAATTCCTCCTAATATACCACTGCACAAAAAACTCGATTTTGCCCCACTTTTTTTGAAAAATGGGTAAAAAAATACACCTACCGATAGGTAAGTGTTGATACAGCCATATTGAATAGCACAATTTCTTAACAAAACTGAATAAAACGGATATTGCCTGTTGATTATATGGGCTATGTGTGCTATACTATATTTGTTATATTATGTTTTGATGGTATGCTTGGGCATACACGCATAGAAACGGAGGATATTATGGATAACAACATTGAACGTTGGTATTCTCTCAAAGAGGTTATGGAACACCTCGGCGTAAGTCGTGATACCATAAAAAAGTGGATAGAAACTAAAAATATGCCTGTTTCAAAAATGGGTAAGCAGTTCAAATTTAAGCTCAGCGAAGTAGATGCTTGGCTTAAAGAGGGCAACGCCGCAGATTAAGACTTTTCTTATTGTCCCGTAGATACCTTTATTTTTCTGCTAAGGTCATCGGGATGAATCGGGTAACAAAAACGAGGTATATGGGTGACAATAAGCCCACCCCGAAACGATGGAGGAATACCAATGAGTACGAACATATCCAAGCAAAAACGTGAAGATTTGCTTGAAAAAATAAAGGCGATACGCACCTTTATATCAACTGCACCGCAGGATGAAAACACGGGCAATTTGCTGACCTATTTATCTGATTTGGAAAAGGATGTAAACGGTAAAAAATACGGGCTTATTTTTGAGGAACACCGAGAGGAAATTGATGAGGTGCTTGCTACCCATACGCCAGTTCTAGCCGAGAACAGCAATCTGTTCATCGACAACGGCGGCAATGTGAACTTTCTCGTTGAGGGGGACAACCTCGCCTCGCTGAAATTATTGGAGAAAACCCATAGGGGCAAAATTGACCTTATCTATATCGACCCACCGTATAATACACTAAAAGAGGGATTTACTTATTCCGACACCTTAGTAGATAAAAACGATACATTCAGACATTCTAAATGGTTATCGTTTATGAAACAGCGAATGAGGCTTGCGCACAATTTGTTGTGCGGAAATGGCGTTATATTTATTTCGTTAGATGATAACGAGGTTGCAACATTACGCATACTTTGTGATGAGATTTTTGGTTATCAAAATTTTGTTGCTAATGTGATTTGGGAAAAGAAATTTTCTCCTCAAAACGATGCAAAATGGCTTTCGGATAGCCACGACCACATTCTTGTTTATGCAAAAAACAAGGAAGAATGGCATCCAAATTTATTGAGCAGAACAGACGAAATGGACAGCAGGTATTCTAATCCTGACAATGACCCTCGTGGGCCGTGGGCTTCAAGTGATTTCACCGTAAAAACTGCTTCTGATGCATATATGTATCCCATTACAACACCATCAGGACGAATCGTGATTCCTACTGCAAGCAGGAGCTGGGTAACATCAGAAGCTAATTATTTGGAATTACTGAACGATAATCGTATTTGGTTTGGTACAAAAGGCAGCAATGTGCCAAGAATAAAGACATTCCTATCGGAAGTACAGCAAGGAACAGTATGTAAAACATTATGGTATCGAACAGAGGTGGGCGATACTCAAGAGGGTACACGGGATTTGAAAAATGTTTTTGGCAAAGCAGGTGCTTTCACAAACCCTAAACCCGTTCGCCTTATTGAGAGAGTATTGGATATTGCTTCTTCTGACAACAGCGTAATTCTTGATTTCTTTGCGGGTAGCGGTACAACGGGACACGCTGTTTTGAAATACAATGCTGAACACGAAAATAGCAACCGCCGTTTCATTCTTTGCACAAACAACGAAAATAATATCTGCCGTGATGTTACATACGAGCGTATTAAAAGGGTTATTGATAAAGAGGGGTACTCGGCAAGTCTTAAATACTTAAAGGTGGAATATATTCCCATAGATGAAAGAATGTACTATGAGTATGCTGATGAACTTTTGCACCACATCAGAGAACTCGTAGAACTTGAAAATGGTGTAAATTTTAAAGGAAATGCTGAAATAGGTATTGTTCTTACGGAGGAAGAACTTGAAGGCTTTATTGCAAATGTTGATGATTTCGCAAAGTGCAAGAAGCTCTATATGGGACACGACCTTTTACCCAGCGATGAGCAGTTGGATATACTTTCAAAGCGTAAAATAGAGATAAATATTATTCCCGATTACTATTATCGAGATTTACAGGAGGGTTGATTATGAATGAATTTATCCAAACATTATTAATATCGTGTATACCTGCAATAGTAACCGGAGTTGTAACATATTTGGTTGCACACAAAAATGCATCTGCACAGATTAAGGTTGTAAAGGAACAAAATAAACACGACTTAGAAAAACTGATGGAGCAGCATAAGATTGATATTGATTCGCTTGGAAAAAAACATCAGCAAGAACTTGAAAAAATGGAACTTGAACACAAACACAAGTTAGAATTAATTGCCAAAGAAAACGAAAATAATCTTAGCCAAAATTTAATGACAGGGTTGGTTGGCGAAATAATGAAAATGCCTGAAGCGAAAGCAGATATAGCAAAAGGCATTAAGCAATCCTCCAACAAAAAAGGAGGTAGACGGTAATGGAATTGAAAGAATTTCAATTAAAGGCGGTAAAAAGCCTTTTTGAAGCGATGGATAAACCGGCTCGTGACATAATCCTCAAAAGTCCTACGGGAAGTGGTAAAACGATAATTCTTACCTATTTTATGCACCAATATATACAGTCTTTTTCTAAGATGGTATTTGTGTGGCTCACACCGGGTAAGGGCAATCTTGAAGAACAGAGCAAGGCGAAAATGGATAAATATATCCACGCTTCGCAAACAAAACTCCTTGCTGATGTGATGACGGCGGGTTTTGAAGAAAACGACAGTGTTTTTATAAATTGGGAGAAGCTGACGAAGAAAGGTAATAATGCCCTTAAAGACAGTGAACGCACTAATTTCTTAGAGCATATTCAGAACGCCTTGAACGAGGGTTTGCGTTTTGTAATTATCGTGGATGAAAGCCATCAAAACAACACGATAAAAGCAGATGAAATTATACAGTATTTTCACACAGATAAAATTATCCGCTGTTCTGCAACTCCAAAGGGCATAGCAAAAGCGGAAATCATTGAAATTCCTGAAGAAGATGTTATTGCCTCAGGGCTTATTAAGAAAATGCTTGTTATCAACCAAGACTTTCCACAAAGGTTGGAAACAGATGACCAAACTGTTTATTTGCTTGAAAAAGCGGTAAATAAGCAAAGAGAACTCCGCAGTGCTTTCTTGCAAAAGGGTGAGGACATTAACCCCTTGATTGTTGTGCAGATACCGAACAAGTCGGAAAGTTTACAAGATGGCGTTGAGCGTTATTTCGATACACAGGGTATGACCTATGAAAACGGTCAACTTGCAGTATGGCTTTCTGATATGCACGAAAATTTAGAGGGTATTGAAGAAAATACTGCTAAATCTTGTGCAGTAATCATTAAACAAGCGGTTGCAACAGGTTGGGACTGTCCGAGAGCCCATATCCTTGTAAAACTCCGTGATAATATGGATGAAACCTTTGAAATTCAAACGATAGGCAGAATACGCAGAATGCCCGAAGCAAAGCATTATCAAAATGATTTGCTTGACAGTTGCTATCTTTATACTCTCGATGAAAAGTTTACAGCGGGCGTAAAAATGGCACTTGACAAGGGTGCGTTAAATGCTTGTACTTTATTACTTAAAAATGAGCATAAAACATTATCCCTTACTGCACAACAAAGAACGATGGTTACTACTACTCGCAACCCACAAAAAGCATTACAAGCCATTGTTTTATATGCCGAGCAGGAATATGGCATAGGCAGAAATAAAAAGGAAAATAGAACTCGTTTGGAAACTGCAAAATTTGAGTTTAGCCACGATATTATAAAACACACACTTTCGGGTGAAACTGCTACTCTTGATTTTAATTCAGATGATATGAATACTGTTGCAGTTACCGAAAAATTAAGCACGAATAAACACGGTAGAGATTATCATCACCACGTAGGTAAAATTGGTATGGAAATAGGTATGGAATATTCCTATATGAATACCATAATACGAAAATTGTTTGATAAAAACTTTAATTATAGCCGTAAAATCCTTGCTTTAGAGCCAAGAGAGGTTTATGCCTTTGTAATCAATAACGCTGACCGCATTAAGCACCTTATCCGTGAAGCGATGGCGGCAGAATTGGCACAATTACAGTTAAAAGCCGATGCAGTATCCGAGTTTGAATTTCATATTCCGCAATCTTGCCTTTTTACATACAACGGGGACTTAAAGACTCAGCTTGAATATAAGAAAAATGTGTATCAAGGCTACCTTTCTTCTGCTGCACCTCGTTCTATGCCGGAACTTAAATTCGAGAAATTCTGTGAGCGTTCAGATAGCATTGAATGGTGGTATAAAAACGGAGATAAGGGCAACGAGTATTTTTCCATCGTTTATACCGATAACTCCAATAAGCAAAAGTTGTTTTATCCCGACTATATTTTAGGGGTAAATGGCGAAGTGTGGATTGTTGAAACGAAGGGTGGCTTTGACCGAAGCGGCAACAGTAATGACATTGATAAATTTACTGCTAAAAAATTTGGTGTATTAAAAACATATCTCGATAAATACGGTCTTAAAGGTGGTATTGTTCGTAACGATGACAGTACCGATGAGCTTTGTATTTGTACTCAACACTATTCAGACGATATACAAAGTGATGATTGGTCTTTATTAGAGGAAATATTGCCTTAATGGGAGGTGTTGGAATATGACTATCGATTCACTTGAAGTGGTTTTTTACACGTGTGTGTTTCTGCTTCCGGGATTTATTATCAAAAGTGTTATAGATACATTAGTGCCTCCTATTAAGCATAACGATTCCAAGTATTTTTTCTCTTGTTTGTTATACAGTATTGTGAATTGTGCAATTTGGAGTTGGATGTATCTATTGTTAAACAGAATTTCTTACAATCGTCCAATAATATATTGGATATCCCTACTTGTTGTAACTGTAGTGGACGCAACTCTAGTGGCGTTTATTATTGGCGTTGCAAAACAAAAGGGTATAATAGAGTGGGTGTTTAAGAAAATAGGCATCAATAAAATTCATCCGGCACCTACAGCTTGGGATTATTACTTCTCAAAACAGGAAGAATCTTGGATTGTTGTTACATTAAAGAGTGGCAAAACCATATATGGTAAGTTTTCCGAACATTCTTTTTCGTCATCTGATGCCGAAGAAAGAGATCTTTATATTGAAAAAACATATATTCTCAAAGATGATATGACTTGGGAAGAAGATGAGAAGAGCAAAGGCATACTCATAGCCAAAGAGGAAATTGAAACCGTAGAATTTTTTACATAAGGAGCAATAAAATGAGTGATACAAAGAAACCCAATCCAAATACCAATTTCGGTTATCAACCCAATAGTGAACAGCGTGGTTATCAACCTAAAAAGGGAATAAATGAAGGTTATCAACCTTCAAAACAATCTCTACTCAACCGCCGAATAAAGGTTCAAATGTTCAACCTGCAAAAACTGAAAAGTGAGTGTTTAACAAAGGTCTTAGGGGTGCAACCCTAACGAGTTTTACTGTTTTTGCTACCGTAGGAGTATAAACAGTCTGCTCGCCTAAGATAATGCAGTCTTTTTGAGTAATACAATTTTTTATCACAAACTAAAAATTTCGCAACAAAAAAATAAGCACAGCCGAAAGAATTTTTCTTCTCTCAGCTGTGCTTTTTCACTTTATTTTGATTAAATTACACGTATCTTTTTTCGCTTTGCCTTTGTAGTTTTAAGCAAAGTTTCATCAATTCCGTCAGTAAATTTTCCGATAGAAAACAGATGATTTTTCTTTATGACAAGGCTTTCAATTATCAAATTTCTCTCTTCGGTTGTAAGGTAAAGATAATATTTTATCATACAAACATCACTTCCGTATTTACAATTTCAGTGGCTCTCGCACGGATATTATTCATCTTCTGCACCCATTCCATAGGTGAACTTGCCTTCAAAATTTCCGTTACATTTTCTTTTTCGGCAAGTGATTTTACTGTCTGCTCAAACATTTTTTGTGCTTGTTCCTCAATGCCGGCAAGATAAATATTCATTTTTCCCGATGTAAGAAGATTGTAATATCGTACCCGATGATGTCCTTTGAGGTGGCGTTTGTGTCGCTGTCCCCATACGCCGATTTCAACATTTTCTTCGTTGGTGATTGTTACATCGGGAAGTAAATAACCGCCCTGCTTTGTAAATGTTCCGCCTTGTTTTTCAAAAATTGTGTTCATAAAAATATCCTCCTTGATTTTTCTTGATGTAAATATATCATTGTTCAGAAGAATATACCAATGTGTGAACGGCAGAGTGTTGAAAAAGCGTGTAACTGTCGGCATTTTTATATGTTTTTGTCAGGTTGGTTATGAACACTCGTACCATATTAAGGGACAAACTTTAATACAAAAACAGCCTTCCGATTTGGAGGGCTGTTTTTGTATCTATGCCCGAAAAGGCCATACTATCGGGCTTTCCGTGCTTTTCCTGCTTTCCGTGAGCTGGGCAATACAGCCCGCCAGCGGGCCTGCCTTTGGTATGGCGGCATGGTAGGCGTTCGGAAACTCACTTTTGTACCCCCTCCGGCCCATACAAATAAGGAAATGAGGAAACGCTAAAAAGTGTCCGTCCCCAATCAGCGCCTCATATCCCATATAAAACAATTTAGCGGGAACCTCTGCGTCTTCCGCTTTCTTTATTTTATGCCCGCTCGAAAGACTCTCCGCAATCCCCGCAGATTACATTGACCTCCCGCGTTGCTCGGATGATGGTGCCGCAGCAGGGGTAGACATATTTGATACTGCGGTTCTTGGATTTTTTACTCCCGCCTTTGGTGGTGCCTTCCACCGGTAAGCGGCTGGCGTTGATTTTATCCTCGCCCAAGGTTTCTCTGATCCATACCTCCGCCTCCGGTGCCAACGTCGTTACCGTCCATCCGTATTTGTCGTGCTTCTCAATGTGCAGCCCATGGGCCTCGGCGGTGGCTTTGAATTTCAGTAGGAGATGACGTATGCTTATATACACAGTTTAATATAACCAAAGAAGAAGGGGATGAATTAACACTGTAACTTCAGTAGAAACGTTTTCATCGATAAATCTTACGCAACTACATTGAGCATAGCCTAATCCACATTTTTTGCACCGTTCTTTATGAATTATATAAAATGGTGAAGATATTATTTTGTGTTGGCTGAATTGTTAGGGATGATATGGACAAATCGAGATGCCTTCTCCATGAATGGGCAACTTAAATATAATAATTAATACGATGATTACAAGAATTATATAAACAAGTGAGGGTTATGCCTTGTAATTTATTGAATATAACAATATATCAGCGCAAACGGATTTCCCGATTGCGGCTGATTCTTTCATTATTAATCTCTATAATACTGCGCCTGTGCCGCAAACATTTCTGCATAAATGCCGCCGTTTTGCACCGACAGTTCATCGTGCGTGCCGTATTCTTTTATTCTGCCTTCTGAAAAAACAGCTATCCTGTCGCAAAATTTACAGCTTGAAAGTCTATGAGAAATGTAAATAGCTGTTTTTTCGCCAACAAGCGTGTCAAACTGACGGTAAATATCATACTCAGCCACAGGGTCAAGCGCTGCCGTAGGCTCGTCTAAAATTACTACGGGAGCTTTCTTGTAAAGCGCTCGTGCAATAGCGATTTTCTGCTGTTCACCGCCCGAAGGCTCTATTCCGTTTTCATCAAAAGCCTTGAATAGATTTGTGGCAGTGCCGTTCTCCATTGAGGCAATTTTTTCTGATAAACCCACCTGCACTATAAGCTTATTAAGCTCATCATCGGAGCAGCTTTCATTCAGTACAATGTTTTCCTTGACGGAAAAACTGAACAGCTTGAAGTCCTGAAAAACTGGAGAAAACAACGACATATATTCTGCGTAATCATATTCCTTTATGTTTATTCCGTCAAGCAGTATTTCCCCCTCCGTAGGGTCATAAAGTCTGCACAAAAGCTTTATAAATGTGGTTTTTCCTGCACCGTTAAGACCTACTACGGACAAATGCTCGCCCTGTTTTATAGTGATATTTACATTTTCAAGCACCTTAACATCAGTATTTGGATAAGTAAAGCCTACATTTCTGAATTCAATGGTATGAGGCTTGTTTTCAGCGTGTCGCTCATCTTTTTCAATAGCGGACGGATAATCCATAAACTTGACGTATTCGTAAGCGTAATTTGTACGCTTGATTATTTCCTGAACACAATTAATCAAGTTATTCATACTGCTGTTAAAGGTTGCACTTGCTGACAGGAGCTGTGTGAAAGCGCCTATTGTGATTTTGCCGAGGATAGCTAAAATACCAAGATAAAAGTAAGAACCGAAATCCCGTGCCGCACCTGAAATATCCGACAGCAGATTAAGCGGCATATGCTTGTCGGCATTCCATTTCCATTCCTTTATCTGCTTATCGTTATAATCGTCCCACTTATTTGCCATCATATCTGCCGCACCGTATATGCGAATATCCTTACCGTATCTGAAATCTGTCAGCGACCAGCCGAGATATCCGAAAATGCGGTTTGATTTGGCAAGTCTGCTGTAAAATTCAATATCTATCTTGTTTTGCTTGCTTCGTATGAAAGCGTTTATTGCAAGAAGTACTGCTGTAATCAAAAACAGCAAGGGCGCTTTTGTCAGTATAATCGCCATAACGCCTATAATTATTACAGCTTGGGTTACGGCAGTGAAAACCTGCTGAAAAATCCCTACTACACCGCCCGAATACCAGCTCATTCCCTCACGGGCAAGATTTATCTGGTCAAGAGCCTTTTTGTCCTCCGTATGCTGAAAATCCAGCTCCATAACACGCTTGCTCATACGCTCGCTAAAAAGGTTCTGATATTTCTCGTCATATTTTTCAATTACGATACTGATAATAGACGAGGCAAGCATACCCAACACTTCGGCTAAAACAATTGCCGCCGCATATAAAACAAGCTTCTGAATATCACGTTCGCCCATAAGCTCGTCGATAATCATCGGTGAAATCATAATAGCGATAAAAGGAGTAAGGGCGGTTATAATTATACCTGAAATACCACAGAAGAAAAAGCCTTTATGTGCCTTACATGCAATAGGAAAGAAATATTTTATTGTTTTTATTGCTGTATCAAATGTGTTTTTCTTTTCAGCCGATTTCTTCATATTCTTTCTCTCCCTCCTTGTAATATTGAGCCTGAATATTGAACATTTCCGAGTATGCTCCGCCCTTGGCAAGCAATTCCTCGTGGGTTCCGTATTCCACCATTTCTCCCGCCTTGAACATAGCTATACTATCGCAAAAACGTGTTGAGGAAAGGCGGTGGGAAATGTAAATTGCAGATTTATCTCCGATAATTTCATCAAAATTCTTGTACAGGCTGTATTCTGCCAATGCGTCAAGTGCAGCGGTAGGTTCGTCAAGAACGATAACAGGTGCGTTCTTGTATAACGCTCTTGCAAGTGCAAGTTTTTGCTTTTCGCCGCCCGAAAGGTCAACGCCGTCATCGTGGATAACCTTTAAAAGCTCGGTTGCAATACCGTCGGATAAGCTGTTCAATTTTTCTTCCATACCTGCCTTTACAGCACATTTCTCGGCTAATTTTGCATCTGTGTCACAAGGCGGTTTCATAGAAATATTTTCACTCATAGGAAATGCAAAAATTTCTACATTCTGAAAAACAGGAGCAAAAAGCGTGTAATATTCATTTCGCTTGAAGCGCCGTATGTCAACGCCGTTAAGGAGAATTTCACCCTCGGTTACGTCATAAAGCCGAAGCAGAAGCTTAATAAAGGTAGTTTTTCCTGCACCGTTCAGACCGACAACTGCAAGCCTTTTGCCTGCCTCAAAGGTAAGATTGAGATTTTTCAGGGCGTATTCCTCCGCACCTTTGTAACGATAGGAAACATTTTTAAATTCATATGTATATCTGCCTGATTGAGGTAACGGAACTGTATCATTTTCAAGCTCGCTTTCATAATCCATAAAGCTGCGGAAATCGTCCGTTTTCATTGACTGTTCTTTAAACTGACCGAGAGAATTCAGAAATGCGGTAAGGGTCGAGGAAAAGGTCGAGGAAAGTCCCAGAAAGAGCGTGAAATTACCGATACTCATATCCGTATCAATAACGGAATAAATAAGTATAGCATAAACTGCTCCTTTAGAGATAATACCGATAAGATTGGAAAATGCGGCATTCTTCATCCATAGGTTTCGACTGTGTAAAATTTTACTTTGCTTTTCGTCAAGTATTTCGTGCTGTTTATCCGAAAGCCAGTTCTTCATACCGAAAAGACGTATATCCTTAGCGTAGTCAAAATCCTGTGTTGCACGCTCCATATAATTGATTTTTCTCCAAGTAGGAGCAAGCTTATCCCATACTTCTTTTTTGTCACGCTTAACGATATGTTTGAAAAACAGAAACTGCAAAAAGGACACAACCGTAAGAATTATTATAAGCTTCCAGTCGAGAGTTACAATAGTGGTAAGGGTTACCGCCATAAGAACTATATTTGTACCTATGCCGTAAACGGAATGCATCATACCCTCAACGCCGTTATTGTTGCCGCCTGTAGCTTGCGCCGCTTTTTCAGCCATATTCAGTATATCAGGGTTTTCCAACGTCTGATATTCCATTGAAAGCACCTTGCGTATACGCTCGCTTATCATTTTCATACGCACGTTTATCATATTAAACCATATTCTGTTATTCGCCAGAGTGTTAAGCCCCATAGCAACAAGCTCAATAATTGTTGTTATAATAAGTAACGATAACAATGGAGCAAAATCCTTTTCGGCAGAAGAAGCCTGACACTCTATAATATCAATAACGAACTTACCTATAAAGGTCCAGAGATACTGCATAAGAGAGCCTGTGAAAACACCAAGCAGCATAAGCCAAGGCAGAAAAGGCTTGTATTGACGGATTTTACCCAGTATGTAAACCGAATTTTTAAGTATGCCATATTCGGTGTGGAGTAAATTTTTCTCCTCTTTATTTTTCTTTTTCATCGGTCTTTTTCTCCTTGTAGGTATCATTTTTAAAGAATGGATTTTCCCGCCACTAGTTCTGATAATTAAAGTTGTTGGGACGGGTTAAGATAGTCATTGTAAATGTAAGGAAGGGTATCAGTGTATAATCTACAAGGTATTGATAAATTTTTTCATCTTCCTTTTCTCCGCCTTTCAGAGTTGCCTTCCGTATAAATTGAATTTGAGCATTTCCTTTATAATTTCCTTGGTATTATCACGGGAAATAGAAAGCTCGTGCATAAGCGTTTCAATCTTAAAGAAAATAGTTGTACTTCTTCCTGCAAGAAAATACATAACACGCAAGGCGTTAGGTATGCTGAGGAATTCGAAAAAAATCCATCGCACGCTTATCATAAGCCAGTACATCATCATAACCTTTTTCAGGTTCGTGCATTACAAGCATAAACGGCAGTTTTGCGTTAAGCCTGCCGAAAATGAAACCTGAATCACGAAGATATAATGAGTAATTGCCATATTCCGAGGCTCTTACATTATCAGGAATGTTGCCGAATAGATTACAGCCACAGCATCCCATAACAGAGGCTCGTACCAGTTCATACGCATATTCCAAACGTTTTCTTTGAGTTTTGTTATCTTTCGACATATCATAAATTTCTATCATCGCACGTTCGTGAACGCTCATTACCTTTTCGGGAGCAAGTCCGAAAAGCTCATCTATAGTTACGCCGAGAAAATCTGCAATCACAGGCATAAGCTGAGGGTCGGGATAGCTTGAAATCTCCTACTTTGACACTGCCTGCGGAGATACCCCTACCTTATCTGCAAGCTGTTCCTGTGTTATGCCTTTTTCTTTGCGGATACGTTTCAGGATGCTGTTAAAGTTGTTGTCCATAAATGTTCCTCCCATTGTTTTATGTTATCGTTATTATATCACAATTTGAAGTTGAATTCAAGATAAGCATAGCTCATAAAATCAAGCTGTGCTTGATTGCTTGCTTAAAAACAAGCGGCGATTGCGATTTGCTTAGAAAAATCCAATTAAATGAAAATAACCTGCTGCACTGTTCTTGATAAACAGACTGCAACAGGTTATTTTAGTGTAGCTGTATAAAATGCCATAAAAACACAAAATCATAAATCTATTGCTTGGTTTCTGCACAATGGGACTTAATCATAGCCCTCGTGGCTACACTCCAGATTTTTCAGAAAAAATCGGAGTTGTCACAAACGCACGTTTTACGAATTAGGAATCTATCCTAATTCGCAAACTTTGCTTGCGGGGATATTTCCAGACCCTTTGAAAATCGGCAATACTGCTGAAAATGAAAAACGCCCAATAAGCAAAACTGCCGTCGTGTTATTAAAAACACAGCGGCAGTTTTATACTATACGAAATGGAGCGCGAACAAAAAATCACTTGTTTCCTGCTGATAGCTTTTGCTTCCAATCGCCCATTTCGCCAAGCTTATCTCCGATTGAGAAATAATTATACGGCGCATAAACGGCAGGACGGATTTTTGTTAAATCAATCTTTTTCATATCCATGTTTTCGTATTCTTTGTCTATCTGTATGTTCTTGATTTCTGCTAAAAATAAGTGTGCTCCGGAAAGTTCAATTATTCTTGTAACTTTACACTCATACGCCCAATGGCACTCGTCAATTATTGGAACATCAATAAGCTTACCTTGTTGATACCTATACTGAACAGAATTTTTCAATCCGTCTTCGCCGTTAGTATTTCCAAAATAATCGGCAAGCCAAAGATTATCCTCTGTAATCAGATTTGCTGAAAATTTCTTTTCCCGAATTATGTTTGTCTTTGTTAATTTAGATCCGCCAACTGTCATCATAAGGTGAGGACAGTTGTCAAATGAAAAGCCGAGCCAAGTAATAATACAAAAATTCGGAGTACCATCTTCGTTCTTTGTTCCGATTATGTACATAGGCTGAGGGCTGAAAACCCATTCAGGTGAGATGCTAATCTTGTCCATTTGTTCTTTCTCCAACGAAATCAGATGTAATTTAATTTCATTATATTATTATCTATTTTTTTATATTCAACGAAAGCGATATTTGCTTGTTATCCTTTAGCATAAGAGCCTTTTTCACCATATATCGTAATCTGACTTTCTATTTCTGCAAAAGCAGAAACTCTGATTAATACGCCTAATCGTATCTTCCTCATTATACCACTTCCTACCCGAAAAAGCAACCAAGCCAAAAGTTTTTCCGAAAATCTTTCCACTGTCCTGAAAATGATACAGCGGTTTATGTTACAATTAAATCATGGAACATTATGCAGATACTCAAAGACCGCAGTCACGTTAAGAAAATCAGTGAGAAATGTTATTCAATTCATAATACGGAAAAATCGGAAGTGTCAATTCTGAGATCATAAAAAAGTCTTGTGACCAGAACTTCCATTAACTCGAACCTCTTGTGATTAATCGTTGTCAAAATAAACAATTTCATCTACAAAAGTTTTAATAAGCAGCGATTTATTTTCTTCAGAAATCAGGGACAGGATGTTATGAAGCCAATATTTAATTTGATCGAAAGATAATTTCTTACTTGATCACTTTAATTATGATATTAGACAAAACGGCTTTTAAAAGTCTGTGCATTATTTTACATATGAAAAAAGACGTATTTAAGAAACAAAGTCTTAAACACGCCTGTAACTTTCAAAATATATAAATGTCGTGAGTTCGGATCCTTTCAGCCGGTGTTTTTCGGCTTTTTTCATCTATGGTTTTTAACTTCTTTTTTTCGCCGTTTGGGTACCAAAAAAGCCCGTAGCTACGGGCTTTTTGGCACTTTCATCTATTTTGTCAGCGCTATATGGCGGAGATGGTGGGATTCGAACCCACGTGGCGCTCATCACGCCAAAACGATTTCGAGTCGTTCTCGTTATGACCTCTTCGATACATCTCCATCTATGTTTATCCGCAAAATTCTTTCAAATTGCTACTTTTATAGCACATTTTACAAACAAAAAGCATTTTGGAAAGAATTGACGGAAAGAACAACGAAATATTCACTTTTCGAACTCACTGAAAACCCTTGTATTACGGGAGTTTGCGGCGGATAAAACAGCCTTTAGCCCATCGCATTTCAAGTCAAGCTCGTTATGACCGCTTCAATACGTCTCCTTATGTGTAACATACATAGTATATAAAAACTAACAGTAACAATTATATCATATAAAAAGTAAAAAATCAATAGAATTTTGAAAAATATAATTATTTTAATTGCAATTTTACCTTTTTATCAATTTTCTTTTTAATTCGCATATAAACCTTTTGCTCTTTATAATCAAGATCGTGTAAATCTGTCTCTTATACACATCTGACGCTGCCGACGATCTTAC
>ENA-OYZD01000739-OYZD01000739.1-human-gut-metagenome-genome-assembly--contig:-NODE-739-length-15017-cov-3.907633_pt1 | contig 15017 bp, 7 predicted proteins | sample MGYA00244073_ERZ653470 | MGnify/ENA primary metagenome ERZ653470 (study PRJEB26926, sample SAMN06164895) | human gut metagenome | biome: ENVO:00009003; feature: ENVO:2100002; material: ENVO:00002003... | reverse complement strand
GATGCTCAGGAGTCTCGTGGGCTCGGAGATGTGTATAAGAGACAGAAATAGTATTGGTGGATTTCGGCACGAAGCATGCCAAAGGCGATACAATCTCTGCAACATTCAGGTATGACGGACAGATAGATAACTCATTTTGTTATTTGGATATTCCTCCCGAAGTGCTGCAAGCTTCCAATAAAAAGTTTCTGTTCAACATAGACAAGCAGTATAGTTTTCAGACGAAAAATTATCTGATGCTTACCCCTGAAACTTATTGGTATCCCCGTGCAGGAACAAGCTATAGTGATAAAAATCCTGACTGGCAGCAAACTTATTTCAGTAATTATCGCTTGAAGGTCAAGCCTCTACCGGGGTTAGTTCCTCTTTCTCAAGGGGAAGGAAAGTGTGATGAAGAAGGAGTGTATTCGTTTAAAGGAGATTATCCGTCTCAGACACTATCGTTGGTCATAGGTGACTATCAGCAAAAAAGTGCTTATGCGGACAGCATTCTTTATAGCGTTTGGCATTTAAGGGACCATGACTATTTTACTGCTTCGTTTGATTCTATTCACGATACCATTCCCTGGCTGATACGTAATGTGAAAGAGCAACTGGCACGGCAATATAAACTGGATTATCCTTTTAAGCGATTTTCTATTGTAGAAGTTCCTGTGCAATTTGCCAGCTATGAACGTGCCTGGTCGCAAGCGCAGGAGACAGTACAACCTGAAATGGTATTGTTCCCCGAAAAAGGAGCTATATTCTGGGAACTGGATGTGAAGAGGCAGGTGAAGAATCATATCCGGTGGTCGGGAAATAATGAAATCAGTCTGCAGGAAGCCCAGATGCGGACTTTTAGTAACTTTGCCTGGATGTTTTTGCAGACAGAAGGCGATTATAACTTTTCGTCGGGTAGTAGAGGACGGGGAAATCTTTCGTCTACGGCAAATCCTTATTTCCTTTTCCCGCAGATTTATAATTTCCGGTACAATATTTACTCTTCGGAATGGCCTGTTGCCAATCGTGCTATTGAGCTATATCTGCAAAAGAAGTCGGAAAATGAAGGGTGGGAACGTCAGATAAATGGGCTTAGTAACAATGAAAAGGCCAACCTGCTGCTGGAAAAGCATACGTTCAAGGAGTTGCTGGCTGATGTGGAACAGCGTAATCTGCAAAATAATATCGTAGGACTGGAGGCAAGCCGTCTTTTTGCCCGGTCAGAAATAAACATGGGCGTAGATGCTTTCCGGGATTCACTATATGCGATGTTGAAGCGTAATACATTTCTGAACATAAAGTTCGAAAATATGCTGGATACTCTGGGAGAAATGAGCCGGACGGATCTTTATTCATATTTGAAAGAATGGGAACAGTTGACGCCTCTTCCTTTTTATTCGATCGGAGAGCCCGAACTGACCAAAGTTGTCAATAAAGGAGGAGAAGAATTCTTTGTCTTGAAAGTACTGGTGAGCAATAACTCGGATTATGACGGAATCATTCAGATGAACGTTCTTCAAAATGGCTGGTGGTATCAACCGATGGAAGATCCTAGAGCCAGAAAAAAGGTAGAGATAGCTGCCCATACAAGCAAAGAATTTGTTTCTGTCTGGGAAGAACAGATACGTGATGTGGAAATCAATACGATGGTTTCCGGCAATCTTCCTTATATGATACGGCAATCCATTGGTAATGTAAAACAAGAACGGAATAAAATAGTCAAGGACACTATCTATACCTTGCCGGAATCATCCTTAGAAATGCCGGGAGAGGTTATTGTGGATAATGAAGATTCCACTCTCTTTGTACTTTCTACCCCTGCTGTCGTAGGACTTCTGCCTAAATGGCTGGATAAAGTGGAGGATACTTCCTTTAAATATTCGGGCATATCCTGGTGGCGTGCGCCTTTACAATGGACAGCTACCACCAATGCTAAATACTATGGCAAATATATCCGTTCGGCCTATGTGATTAAGAGTGGAGACGGCAGTCAGACGGCTACATGGAAAATTCCTGTGCCGGAAGCCGGTCAATATGAGCTTTATTATCATGTATTCAAGGATGATGAACTGCGATGGAATGATCGCCTTCAGGGTGAATATCATTTCAGGGTGGCATACGACAGTGAGATGGAAGATGCCTATATCAATCTGAGAAAAGCCAATGAGGGTTGGGAACAACTCGGTACTTACTATTTTAGTGCCGATACGGTTCGTGTCGTGCTGACGGATGAATGTAAGCTGCGCTCTGTGACAGCCGACGCAGTGAAAATAGTGAAACGATAATTATTAAAACAGCAAACTATATGCAAAGTGACTTACTACTATTAAAAAGAATGCTGCTGACAATCGTAACTTTTACGGGAATTGCCCTGACATCACAAGGACAAATTCCTTTAACGATTGACAAGGCAATGGAGATTGCGCAGGAGAACAGTCCTTCTCTTCGCCGTTCCTACATGAATTTGGAGAGATATAAGCAGAATCTGCTGGCGCAGAAGGCTTCATTAAAGTCTCGATTTTCATTAAATCTGAACCCGGTGGACTATAACAAGAACAGGCGTTTCGATAATCGTCTGTCACAATGGTACACGAATGAAACATTCAATACCAGCGGGACCTTTCAGGTCGATCAGCCCATTCTATGGACAGACGGTACTATTTCTTTAATCAACCGTTTCGGCTGGCAGGACAACAGTTCCATTATAGAAGGCGATAAAACTAGTAACCGGGCATTCAGCAATGACCTCTATCTGCAATTGACTCAGCCTATTTTTACATACAACAAGCGTAAAATGGAACTGAAGCAAATAGAATATGATTATGAAAATGCCAATATCAGTTATGCTTTGCAGCAACTGAATACGGAGAAAAGTATAACCGATCAGTTCTATTCTGTCTATATGGCACAGAGTAATCTGGAAATCAGTCGTGAAGAACTGGTTAATGCCCAGCAAAGTTATGATATTATCAAGAATAAGGTAGAAGCGGATTTAGCAGCGAAGGACGAACTCTTTCAAGCGGAACTGAATCTGGCTACGGCACGTTCGTCTGTAGACGAAAGTCAGGTGAATCTGGAGAATGCGAAAGACAAACTCAAACAGACTCTCGGAATGAGGCTGGATGAAGATATTCTCGTATTTGCGGAAGTGGAGATTAAACCGATTCAGGTAAATCTGGACCAGGCCATATCGCATGGATTGGGTTCGCGTCTGGAACTTCGTCAGCGTGAAATAGAGAGCAAGGAACTTGAGTTCGATATGATTAAGACAAAAGCGCTGAACGAGTTTAAAGGAGATGTATCCATCTCTTTCGGATTGATAGGAGATAATAGCCACCTGAATAAAGTCTATAATAATCCGACACAGAATCCGAGGGTTTCCATCAGCTTTGCTGTCCCTATTTTCGACTGGGGTGAAAAGAAAGCAAGGATTAAAGCACAAAAGATGGCTCAACGGATTAATGAACTCGAGTTTCAAGAGGATAAAGTGGATATCGAGCTGAATATTCGTCAGGTATGGCGTAACCTCGAAAACCTCCGGACTCAGATTAAGATCGCCGAGCAAAATGTACAGAATGCACAGTTGACCTATGATCTGAATCAGACTCGTTACCGGGAAGGTGACATAACCGGTATGGAAATGAGCCAGTTCCAGACTCAGCTTTCGAATAAGAAGATTACTTATACGCAGGCGTTGATTAATTACAGAATAGAATTACTTAATCTTAAAATCCTTTCATTGTATGATTTCGACAAGAATATCCCTCTTGTTCCTATGAAAGACATTATTGATAAAAAATAAGCAGACCATGAAACAGTATCAAATTTTTATTGCATCTTCTTTGTTAACAACCTTATTGTTAACCGGCTGTGGCAACAAACCACAAAACGCACCCAATAATATTGCAACTCCGGTATCTGTCGTGGAGCTGAAGAAAGGTTCTATCAGTAAATTAATAAATACAACAGGAACAGTGCAGCCGACTTACGGTGCATCTCAGAATGCGGAAATGAGCGGATTTTATAAACTTCAGACTAATCCGAGAACCGGAAAACCTTTCAAAATGGGAGACAGGGTAAGTAAGGGGGAACTGATAATCCGTCTGGAAGACAAGGAGTATGAAAACGGAATCGCTATTGACGCTAAAAAACTAAGTCTTGAAATTGCTGAACAGGAACAGTCAAAGCAGAAAGCTCTCTATGAAAAAGGAGGGGTGACGATGAGTGAAATGCGGAATACGGAAGTAAAAGTAACGAATGCCCGTTACGATTATGAAAACGCAAAACTCAATCTGGAGAAGATGAAAGTGAAAGCTCCGTTTGATGGTGTGATTGTTGATTTGCCTCACTATACGGCCGATACAAGAGTGGAGCAGGGAAAGGCTATGGTGAGTCTGATGGCTTATGATAAAATGTATATGGATATCAATCTGCCGGAAAGCAGCATTCGTTATGTCAAGGAAGCGCAACCGGTATATATTACTCATTATACCATCCCTGGAGATACTTTAAAAGCGAGAGTCGGTGAGCTGTCTCCTGCAATCAGTACGGAGACACGTACTTTTAAAGGAAAGATTCTGATTGATAATGACCAGTTGAAGTTGCGTCCGGGTATGTTCGCCAAAGCAGATATTATCGTTGACAGAGCTGATAGTTCTATCATTATACCTAAAGACGTAATCTTGTCCAATCGTCGCCGGAAATACGTATATATCGTCGAAAAGAATACGGCAAAGATACGCAATCTGCAAACAGGTCTGGAGGATGAATATAATATCGAAATTCTATCCGGACTTAATGTAAATGACAATTTGGTAGTGAAGGGTTTTGAAACACTGAAAGAAGACGCCAAAGTCAAAATCCAAAAGTAAATCATGGATGCGATATATGAACGCATCTTTTGAAAATAGGAAATACTTATGAAGAATATAATCAAATTTGCAGTAGGCAATCCGGTTACGATTTGTATGGTAGTATTTGCCCTCTTATTGTTGGGAAAAGTATCATACGATCAGTTGAGTGTGGATTTATTGCCCGATCTGAATAATCCCCGCCTGTTTATTGAATTAAAGGCGGGTGAACGCCCTCCCGAGGAGATCGAAAAGCAATTCGTTAAAAATATGGAGTCTATGGCGATCCGGCAGAGTGATGTTACTCAGGTCTCTTCCGTGATTAAAGCCGGGACGGCACGAATTACTGTAGAATATACCTGGACAAAGGATATGGATGAGGCTTTTCTAGATTTGCAGAAAGCCATGAATCCGTTTGCCCAGAACAAGGATATTACTGAACTGAAGATTACGCAACACGATGCGAACTTGTCTCCGGTAGTTTTGGTGGGAATGTCTCATCAGAGTATTACAGATATGGCGGAATTAAGGAAAATCGCCGAAAGCTATATCCGCAATGAGTTGATTCGTCTGGAAGGCGTGGCTGAAGTGACGCTTTCGGGAGAAGAAGTCAGTACTCTTACCATTCAGACTGATCCTTATAAACTGGATGCTTTTCAACTGAAAATAGAAGATATCGCTTCGCGCATCGAATCGAATAATCAGAGTATATCCGGTGGACGGGTCAGTGAACTGGGATTACAATATCTGGTGAAAAGTTCGAGCTTGTTTGCTTCGGAAGATGATTTTGAGAATCTGATTGTCGGATACAAAGCGATACAACAAGAGGAAGCATCCGGAAACAATGCTTCGGGAACAGCGACTGCCAACAGTAATAAAGCTCCTGTTTTTTTGAAGGAAGTGGCTACTGTGCAGTTTTTGAACGCTCGTCCGGAGAACATTGTACGGATTAACGGGAAGCGTAGTATCGGACTGTCTATTTATAAGGAGATGCGCTTTAATACTGTAAAAGTGGTGGATGAGGTAACCCGCCAATTGGCAGTGATAGAGAATGCATTGCCCGGTTATCATTTTCAGGTGATTTCCAATCAGGGTACTTTTATAAAAAGTGCGATAGGAGAAGTGAAGAGCAGTGCTGTTCTGGGTGTTATTCTCGCTATTGTAGTCTTGTTTGTATTCCTTCGCCGGATGGGGACAACACTGATTGTCAGTCTTGCTATTCCCATCTCGATTGTGGCTACTTTCAATCTGATGTTCTTCAACGGACTGTCACTGAATATTATGACATTGGGAGGACTGGCGCTCGGGGCGGGTATGCTCGTCGATAATGCCATTGTCGTCATAGAAAGTATCTTCCGAAATCAGGAGAAAGGATTGAGTATCAAAGAGGCTGCTATTAACGGGACGGCAGAAGTTGCCAATGCGGTAATAGCTTCTACTCTGACGACTATTGTCGTCTTCCTGCCGATTGTTTATCTTCACGGAGCTTCGGGCGAACTGTTTAAAGATCAGGCATGGACGGTTACTTTCTCACTGGTTTCTTCTTTGTTTGTGGCTATCCTGGTGATTCCGATGTTATATATCCAGCTTTCCGGCAAGAAGGTTAAGCTGGAAGAAGTGAAGTCCATTCGTATTACAGGATATAGCAGAGTGCTTCGCAAGCTGATTCAGCGACGTTGGCTGGTGATCGGTATGGCAGTGTTACTCCTTATCGTGACTGGATTGCTGACTCCGTTTATCGGAACTGAGTTTATGCCCCGTGCGGAAAGCAAGACGTTTACGGCTGTAATCAAAATGCCCGAAGGTACACAGATGGAACGCACTTCCGCTGCTGTAGGTAATCTGGAAGAATTGTTATATGCTATCGTTGGCGGTGATTCTTTATGTACGGTATACAGTCATATCGGAGAGGGGAGCGGTTCGGAAAATGCGATATTTGAAGGAGAAAATACAGCAATGATGAAAGTGATCCTTTCACCGGAATGTACACTTTCACCGGAAAAGGTGATTGCGTCTTTCGTGGAATCGGCCAAGAATCCTGACGGACTGGAACTGACGATTCAGCAGGATGAGAATTCTCTGAGTTCACTGTTAGGAAGCGAAGGGGCTCCTATTGTTGTGGAGGTCAAAGGAGAGGAGTTGGATGAGATTGCTCAGTTGACTGAAGAGGTGAAGGAACGGATGATTGGCGTAAATGGAATCTATGATGTTATTACCTCCGTGGAAGACGGTGCTCCGGAAGTTGTGATCTCGATTGATCGTACAATAGCCGGTATCAATAATTTGAGTGTGGCTATGGTAATCGAACAATTGAAGCAGCAACTAAGCGGTAAGGAAGTCGGTAAGATGGAATATCGCGGTGAGATGCGTGATATCGTCATAAAGGTGCCGGATATCCCGTTGAGTTCTCTTGGTGCTCTTGTCATCAAAAGTGGAACACAGGAATTTGTATTACAAGAGATTGTTACCATTACTCACGGACAAGCGCCCAAGGAGATTCTGCGCCGCAATCAAAGCCGTATCGGTAAGGTGATGGCTAATATGGATGCGAGTAAATCACTGGATAAAGTAGCAGCCGAAGTGCGTGAAACGGTGAAAGGTATTGAATTGCCTGCTAACTACAGTATTACAGTGACAGGAGAGGAAGAAAAACGGCAAGAATCAATGAACAGTCTGTTGTTTGCTCTGATGCTTTCTGTTGTACTTGTCTATATGGTGATGGCTTCCCAGTTTGAATCCTTGCTGCATCCGTTTACGATCTTGCTGACTATTCCTCTGGCTGTAGTAGGTGCTATCTTATTTTTCTTCATTACCGGAACCACTATCAATATGATGGGAGTCATCGGTATTGTCATGCTGGGAGGTATTGCCGTCAATAACTCTATCATTCTGGTAGACCGTATCAATCAGCTTAGTCAGGCGGGAATGGAGTTGACTGATGCCATTGTAGAAGCAGGGCAACAGCGTATCCGTCCGATCATCATGACTACTTTGACTACGATTCTGGCCATGCTTCCGATGACATTCAGTTTTGGTGAAGGTGCATCTTTACGTTCACCGATGGCTATAGCTGTGATCGGAGGATTGATAACTTCTACTCTGATGAGTTTGATGGTTATTCCTTGTGTCTATTATGTCTTGGAGAATATCAAAAGACGTATAAATCGCCGAACTAAAAACAGCTGAAGATGAACTTTTTACTAAATAGGAGAATAACGATTTGTATGCTGTTTATTGCACTCAGTCTGCTGGGCTATGTGTCGTATAAACAACTTCCGGTGGAGTTGCTGCCCAACGCAGAACTTCCGGTTCTGTTTGTCCAGGTGTCGTCACAGCAGGATATGGACCCTTCGTATGTAGAGTCGGAAGTGATTATTCCACTTGAAGGAGCGGTCAGTGCGATAGGTGGAGTAGACAAACTGCAATCCTACATTGACAGGAGGCAGTCCAGCATACAGATTGACTTTAAAAAGAATATCAACTTCAAGATGACCAGTCTTAAACTGCAAGAGAAGGTGAATGAAATCGCTGCCTCCCTGCCGACCGGTTTTACCGTACAGGTACAGAAAGTGGATATTGCTCAGATGAATAATAACTTCATGGTGCTTCAGGTGCGTGGTACGGGAGGAACCGACCGTGTCCGGAGTCTGGTAGACGAGGATGTTCGTTCCGATCTGGAGAATATAGATGGGGTAGCTTCCGTCAATATCTACGGAGGACGGCAGAAAGCCATTGAAGTGCGTCTGAATCCGGAGGCTTGCAAGGCTTTGAACCTCACTGCTTCCAAAATAAGCGGTTTGCTTTCGCAGAATACCCAGGAAAAGACATTTGTAGGCTTCGCAGATGAACCCGACAGCAAGAATTTTGTCCATGTCAATGCGATGTATACCAAAGTCTCTGATTTGGAGAATATAGTTGTCGCTCCCGGTCCTATTCTGCTGAAAGACGTGGCAACCGTCTTTTTTGACTTGAAAGATGAAACCACTTATAGTCGTGTGAATGGAAAAGAAGCCGTCTCGGTTGCTTTGATCAATGATTCACAGGCTAATCTGATTGAACTTTCACACCGTGTATCCGATGTGATTGAAAAGCTGAATGAGAAACTGGCTCCGCTCGAACTGGAAATTGTCATTCAGGAGAACAAGGCTGAAACCATGGAAAATAATATCAACCAGATTATTAATCTGGCATTGGTAGGGGGATTATTGGCTGTGTTCGTTCTTTGGCTTTTCCTGAAGAATATGCGGCTGGTGTTTTTTATCGCACTTTCCATACCGATTTCTGTCTATACGGCTTTCAACTTCTTCTACGCTTTTGGTATCACTATCAATAGTCTTACCTTGGTAGGAATGGCGTTGGCCATCGGAATGCTGCTGGATAATAGTGTCGTGGTGCTTGAGAATATTTATCGTTTGTCGGGAAACGGCTATACGCCCGAACGTTCGGTAACGCAGGGAACAAAAGAAGTGTGGCGCTCCATTGTGGCGGCTACCCTGACTACCATTACTGTATTCCTGCCGTTCGTTTTTTCTGATAATTTCCTGATAAAACTGATCGGGCACCATATCGGAGTATCCATTATATCAACTTTGACGATCTCGCTGTTTGTAGCTTTACTTTTTATACCGATGATTACTTACCTTCTTTTGAAGAGTAAGAGTGGGAACAGTGTCGTTTATGAAAAAGTATCGATCGTTCAGCGTCCGATGCAGGTCTATCTGGTCTTATTGAAGACTTGTATGCGTAATCCGGGAGTGACAGTCTTTGGAGCTGTGATCTTGCTTTTTGCAACGTTGATTTTGTCATTGACCTTGAATGTGCAACAGATGAAAGAAGTTGCTTCAGACCGGTTCAACATCAGTGTCGTGATGCCTACCGGAAGTACGCTTGAAAATACGGATAAGATTGTAAAGGTACTGGAAGAACGTCTGGAGGATTTTCCGGAAAAGAAAGATCTGATTTGCCGTATTCGGGAAAAAGAGGCGACTCTGACACTCGTTTTGCAGGAAGATTACACAAAGATCGCCAAACGGAAAATAGCCGATATAAAAGCGGATGTGCAGACTAAAGTTGCCAATATCAATGGTGCGGAAATCTATGTTTCTGATGCTATGGGAGGCGGAGGAGATAACTCGGCTCTGAGCAGTCTGGGCGGATTTATGCGTTTGTTGGGCATCGGTGACAACAGTGAACGGGTGGTGATCAGGGGATCTGATTTCGAAATGATGCAGATGGTGGCAGAGGAAGTGCGTTATTTGTTGGACGAACAGGATTTTGTACAGCATACTCATGTTTCGTATACTCCCCGTCAGGCGGAAATAAATCTGAACTTTGACCCTATTCTGCTGACTGCCTATGATATTAACCGTGGCAATATTACCACCGGATTAACTGCGCTTAATAATGAATACTCTTCCGAAGCTACTTTCAAGGTGGGAGAGGATATTTATGATATTATTATCCGTGACGAAATACCGGAAAAGGAAACTGAAGAAGAGGCACAGGAAAAAGCTCAGAAAGAGAAAACTGTGGATGACTTGCGTGCTATCCGGATAGAAAATGCCAATGGCGGTATGCACAATCTAGAAGATATATCGTCTCTGAATTATGGACGTGGGCGTTCGCGCATCATCCGTGTCAATCAAGATAAGCAGATTGAGGTATACTATGCTTTTCCGAGAGATGTTCAGTCTTCGAAAGATTTATTGGGAGGATATCGTTCCGATATCGACCAGTTGATTGCCAGTTATAATCTTCCGTCCGGAGTCGCTGTGCAGGTATTCCATGAGGAGGATGAATTCGGGGATTTCAAATTCCTTATTCTGGCAGCTTTTCTTTTGATATTTATGATCCTTGCTTCAGTCTTCGAATCTGTAGTGACGCCTTTTGTGTTGCTTTTTACCATTCCGTTGGCTGCTATCGGTTCTTTGCTGGCATTATTGCTTTCGAGCAACAGTCTGATGAATGCGAATACATTGACAGGGTTCCTTATTCTGTTGGGAGTAGTCGTCAATAACGGAATCATTCTGATAGATTACGCCAACATTTTGCGTAAACGGGGATACCGCCGGAACAGGGCGTTGATGACTGCCGGTATGTCACGTATTCGTCCCATTCTGATTACTTCCATCACCACAATTGCTGCCATGCTCCCGTTGGCTATGGGAGATACGGAGTATGCAGGGGCTATCGGTGCACCTTTTGCCATTACAGTGATAGGCGGACTTTTCTTTTCCGCCATGCTGACGCTGATTTTAATTCCGACAGTTTGTATGGGACTGGAAAATGTGCTTCAGTGGTACCGTTCGTTATCCCGTAAACTATGGACCATTCACCTGATTCTTTTTGTGTCCGGTGTAATCTGTATCTGGCTATACACTGACGGAATCCTTTGGCAGTCAATCTATCTGGTAGCACTGATTGCAGGCATACCGGGGATGACATACTTTGCGCAAACTAGTCTTCGGAGAGCTAAGGCGGAGGTTATCAATCCGGATGAAGAAATTCGTATTTCTGTCCGCAATCTGGTTAAGATCTACGATTGGCCTGGACACATCAGCCGTCAGTGGAACAGTGGTTTGCAATTACGCAAACGTCTGGGATTGAGCAATGAATACCATTCCCTGAAGGACTTTATCAATGTGCTATGGCAGTTTGGTATCTTACTGTTTGCCATTTATTTCACCTATTTCTTCATTCATAACAGGCTTTGGATATTCCTGTTCTCGTTCGCTATTTATGCAGCGATACTGTATTTGTGGAGAAAGGTACGTTCCTATTTATATTATCGATACGGAGATAATCGAGTAACAAAGATCGTAAACCGGGTGATATTCTGGAGTCTTCCTCCCCTTATTCTGTTTCAGTTATTCCGTAAACTGGATAATAACGGGCTGGTCATCATGATCGGATTGTTATGGCTGGTGGGTATTGCCATCTATGTCACTTCCCAGTATCTGTATGATCATGATGTAAATATTGAGCGTGTCACCGGACGATTTGCAGGGCTTCGCCGTTCCTATTTCCGCATGGTGAAGAGTGTTCCTATGATTGGAAAACGACGCAAACCTTTCAAAGCATTGCGTGGAGTGTCATTCGAGATTCAGACAGGTATGTTCGGACTACTGGGACCCAATGGGGCAGGTAAATCGACCTTGATGCGTGTCATCTGTGGTATCTTTGAGCAGAGCTATGGTAGTATCTGGATCAATGGTCTGGATACACGTATCTACAGAGAAGAGCTACAGAGTCTGATAGGTTTCCTTCCACAGGAATTCGGAACTTATGAGAATATGACTTCGTGGGAGTTTCTGGATTATCAGGCTATACTGAAAGGGATTGTAGACGGTGAGTTACGAAAGGAGCGTCTGGATTATGTACTGAAAGCGGTACATATGTACGAGCGGAAAGACGAAAAGATAGGTTCTTTCTCGGGAGGTATGAAACAGCGTATTGGTATTGCGCTTATTCTGCTTCATTTACCGCGTATCCTGGTTGTGGATGAGCCTACAGCGGGACTCGACCCTCGCGAACGTATCCGTTTCCGTAATCTGCTGGTAGAGTTGAGTAAGGACCGTATCGTTATTTTCTCCACTCATATCATTGAGGATATATCCAGTTCCTGTAATCAGGTAGTGGTGATCAATAAGGGTGAACTGAAATATTTCGGTGATCCTTCGGACATGGTGGAAATGGCTAACGGGAAAGTATGGCAGTTTAATATAGATAAGACAGAATTTGAAAAAGTACTGGACAAATCGTTGGTAATACATCATATTCAGGAAGGCGATACGATTCGGGTGCGCTATCTTTCTGTCGGACAGCCTTATGAAGGGGCTGTAGAGGTAGAAGCTAATTTGGAAGACGCTTATCTCTGTCTGCTGAAGAATATGAATTAAAAAGAAAAGAAGGATATGACATTCAAACAATTGATACAACTGTTGCCTAAAGTAGTCAGGTATAACCTGAAGATTATATTTGCCGGGAAGTTTTTCTGGTTTCTGCTGGCTGCATTTGGCTTTTTTGCTCTTTTCATGTTTCAGAATGCCTGGAAACGGGAGGAGATTAACGAGGGACTCATCTATAGCATCCTGATGTTTCCGTCTATGCTGCTTATTTTCTATCCGGCTGTATTCGGCATTCAGAATGATGAAGATAGCCGGATATTGGAGATTCTCTTTGGAATCCCCGACTATAAGTATAAGGTTTGGGGCGTGCGGTTATTGATGATTTATGTGGCAATTTTTGTTATTCTGATTATCTTTTCATACATAGCCATTTTATTGCTGTATCCGGTCAATCCGCTTGAGATGGCATTACAGTTGATGTTCCCGATACTCTTTTTCGGAAATATGGCTTTTATGCTGTCTACCATTACGCGGAGTGGAAACGGAACTGCCGTATTTATGATTATTATAGGCATTGCATTGATGTTCTTAGGTAAGCCGGATTCTTTCTGGAACGTTCTGCTGAATCCTTTTCGTGTTCCCGATAATGTTCATCCGATCATTTGGGAGGGAATCCTTATCAAAAACCGCATTTTCCTTTTATCCGCCAGTTTAGTCTGGATGATGGTCGGATTACTTTATCTGCAGAAAAGGGAAAAGTTTGTATAACAGCATATTAGGATGCTGAATATTCTCAAGTGTTCTTGCTGCGATGAGAAAAAATTCTCACTATGATGAGAAAAAAGTCTCATCGCAGTGAGAATTTTTTCTCATCATGGTAAGTATAGTCCTATGTATGCGGGAACAGAAATAGGGAATCAGAAGTAGTATCCCAGATTCACATAACAGCTTCCTTTATCAGTCTGATTGGAATATCCGAACGTAATCTCCAATGGACCGAAAATACTGTCCATACCATATCCGGCACTGATACCAAACAGTTGTTTCCCTTTCAGAATTTCGAAGAAGTGACTGTCCGTCAAGCCATAATTACCTGTCAGAGTGAGATAATGAATGCTTCCCATCCGTTGTCTGAGTTTCACGGATGCAATCATGATAGAATTGTCCATCAGTTCCATATTGGTCACACCGGCAAACGGCAGTTGCTGTGGAATGTAGAGTCCGTATACTTCGCCGCCAATGGCATTTTGCAAGGGATAGGCGATGTCTTTTCCAATCAGAACACGACCATAGATGGATGGAATGATAGAAAAACGTCGGGTTACGGGAACTACGCTGGCCCATGAACCGCTCAGTGCGGAGAACGGGGCGTGATCATTATACTGAGCCATATTATCGGTGTAGAGTGAATAGGCAGCTTTGAATTCAGTTCCTTTGGAAGGGAAATATCCCTTGTCGAATGTACTATAGTGTACCTGAGCGAAATAACTCAGGAAATGTTCGGATTCTACATCCAGTCCAATGAGTTCCGGTTTCTTGAAAAGAAAATCTTTGTATTTATAATATTCGAAACGAAGTCCGAGTCCGAAGCGGAGGTTTTTGTACCAGACATCCGAAAAGCCAAATTCAGCTAAATGATACTTGTAAGTAGTGTTATAGGCACGTTCACCTTCATCATAGATGTTGATGTCATTATATTGAAACATATATGAGAAATTGAAATTGCGTTGCTGCATCGGTTCGAGAGTGTAATCGATGCGTGCGGCATATCGCTTTCCTAATCGGCCGGTCAGGGATAATCGGGAAGGAACATGAGTTTTGAGATCCGCTGTGGCATTAATCAGCAGGGATGCTATTTCTTCCGAGTCGAAACGGATGCCTAGATTGATTCTTTTCTCATATTTTTCTTCTAACAAGAAATTAAGGTGGTACCCTTCGGGAGTGTCGGTAAGTGTGTAGCTGGCGCTTGAGTAAGAATGACTGCCACGCAACTGATACACAGCTTGTTCTATCTGCTGAGTGGTAATGTTACTGTTCTCTTTGAGATTACACTTCTTCATCAGCCATTTTTTGTCATCAGCCTCTACGCCGGAGAAAGATATATCTGTGACGTATACTGTCCGTGAATTGGAAAGAGAAGAGTACGGTCCATGTTGTTTGGGGACATAATTGTCCGGTATACCGATTTCTTTTTTTAAGGCAATCAGGGAATTCCACTGTGCACGTGCGGCTTCTTCGCCCCGACGCATCAGAGAATCGATGGCTGCCGGAGTGAAGCTGGCGGAAGAAAATCCGTCTACATTTACCTCTGTCTCTTATACACATCTGACGCTGCCGACGA
>ENA-OYZD01000718-OYZD01000718.1-human-gut-metagenome-genome-assembly--contig:-NODE-718-length-15249-cov-5.927932_pt1 | contig 15249 bp, 10 predicted proteins | sample MGYA00244073_ERZ653470 | MGnify/ENA primary metagenome ERZ653470 (study PRJEB26926, sample SAMN06164895) | human gut metagenome | biome: ENVO:00009003; feature: ENVO:2100002; material: ENVO:00002003... | reverse complement strand
AGATCGTCGGCAGCGTCAGATGTGTATAAGAGACAGCTTATACGGTGACCATGCAGGCAATCCACTGCTTCCAAAGGGTGAATATCAGCTTTCATGGCGTGATAAAAACGGCAGAGGTGTTTACACTTTTTGTATGTGTCCAGGCGGTACAGTTGTGCCGTCAGCTTCCGAAAGCGGAGGCACTGTCACAAATGGCATGAGCGAGTTTGCCCGTGACGGTGAAAACGCAAACGCTGCAGTTGTCGTGGCCGTTACCCCTGACGACTTTGGCCACTGCCCACTTGACGGAGTGGCTTTCGCACGGTCTATAGAGCAAAAAGCTTATACTCTCACAGGCTCATATAAAGGCGCAGGCACGACAGTTGGCGGATTTCTTGATGGCAAGCCTGAAATAGCAGGCACAGTTTCACCCACCTACGCACTTGGCTGTAAGGCGACAGAGCTTCGTGATGTATTCCCTAAATTCGTGACAGATATGCTGGAGGGCGGCTTGCAGAATTTCTCACGAAAAATGAAATGCTTCGGCGATAAAGGTGCAATGCTTACCGCACCTGAAACCCGTACAAGCTCCCCTGTTCGCATTACACGAAACGCAGATATGGTATCTCTCTCAGTGGAAAATCTCTATCCCTGCGGCGAGGGTGCAGGCTATGCAGGAGGCATAATGTCCGCCGCCGTTGACGGTCTAAAAGCCGCAATGCAGATAATGTCAAGACAAGCACCGTGTGATAAATAACCAAAAAAAGCCGTTTAATGTACGAATTTTTGTACAGTAAACGGCTTTTTATTGTAGGGGCGAACACTGTTCGCCCGTTTACCTACACTCGTTTATATAAGCCGAAATATCACACAAAAAGGGACGGCAAAACCGTCCCTTAAATTATGTCTGAAATTAAAGCTCAACTGGCTCAAATCTGATACGGATATTAGGAAGCTTCTTGATCTCTGTGTAGCTGTTCATAAGTCCATCCTCAATAGACAGATCATTCTCACCGCTTGCAGGAGGAGCAAAAAGTCTGAGAGTCAGATCAGCCTCACCATCCAGCGGCTTCTCAAAGAAAGCTGCCATAAGGTCGATCGTCTTTGCCTCAGGTGACTTATAGAACCACTTGCCGTTTATCTCCATCATGATGTTTGAATCATCATCAAATATAACCTCGCAGAAGTGTGGATTCTTTTCAAAGTGGAGAGGGATCTCAAGACCCTCTGCGTCCTCAGAACCGCCCCAACGAAGCGTGCATGGCAGTGTCACCTCGTCGCCTCTTGTCATTGCAGGCTTGAAGAAATCATCGTGGATTATTTCCTTGTATGTTTTCATAACAGGCTGCTCGATACCGCAGTCAGCATAGTTAGGGTCCTGAATCTCAAGACCAAGACGTCCTCTGTCTCTGAACTGATAGAAAGTAAATCCTGAGAACCAGCTCTCGCCGTCAGCTTTGAGCATATCGCAGAATTCCTTTACCATTGCTGCCTGATCGTATGGACCTGTAACATCACCGTCAGCGTTGAACTCGCTCATTACCATTGGCTTTGTAACGCCGCCGTTTATCTCCTTGAATCTCTCAAAAGAACGCTTTGTCATATTGTATATGTCCTTGACCTTGCTTCTGCTGTGGCTTGTTCCGCCTCTTTCAGCAACGTCATAAGGCCAACCCCAGTGAAGAGCCATGTACTTGTCAACAGACCAGATGTCTGTCTCCTTGACAGCCTGTGAAAACTCTGCTTCCTTTTCGATCTCGTTCTTGTTAAGATCTTCAATGCCACCGATACAAAGAATAGTAGAAACGTTTGGTGCATATTCCTTAAGTATCTTATTGAAACGGCAGTAGAAATCAGCAACTTCCTGATAAGTACATCTCTTGTTGAATGAGAACCAGTTGCCTGTAGCTTCATGGTTTATTCTAAGAAGAAGTCTGCCGAAAGGTCTAAGGTCATTTGCGATAGCGATAAGCTGTTCGTCTGAAACGTGTGGGTCAACTGTGAGTGTGAGTGTAACGTCCTGTCCATGACGTCTTACATCTCTCATGAAGGTAAAAGGCTCGCCCTCTGTGTTGCCCTCAAGACCGCCCTTGTATGTGAAATAATCATCATATGGATAATCCCATGCAAAAGAAACATCTTCGTCTTTCATTACCTCAGAAATTCTTCCAGGGAACTCCTTATCCAGCGGATAGTAGCAGTACATAAGGCTTATGCTTCTGTGTGGTCTGCCCATTTTGTTGAGAATGTAATCCTGATTTACATACTCTCCACGCTCAGAGCCATCGCCCAAATCAACAGCACATTTTGCCTTACCCATATGCAATGAGTAGATCTTGTATTCGCTCATAAAATTTCCTCCTATTTTAAAGACAGGACTTTCCTGCCTATTCTGTTACTAAAAAAATTCGTTAATATCGTCCAACACCCTTGCAAGCTCAAACCCCGGCTCAACGCACATAAAATCCGGGCACTGCCGGTATTTTTTCACACATGGACTTGGTTTTAAGTTTACCACAATAACCTCATAAAGTCAAGAACTGTGGCTCGGCTAACGTTCTTAATGTAATTTACAATATAAGCCACCATGTCTAATATAATAGCATTTGTGTTTCATATTCTTATATTAAGTATAAGATCTTCTGATTTTAAGCCTTGGTTCATACGAAAACAATGTTAAAATCTTTATGTTCTAAAGAGTAGTATAGCAGAGCTTAATACAAATTTATAGTGAAATAAACAAATAAATAATGAATTTTCAGTGAATATAAAAAGCGAACAGGCATACACCCGTTCGCTTTAATTGATATGATTAATTTACATCTCCGAGCTTGTGTCTGCACTGTCGACCGCACTCTCAGAAACCTCAGAACTATCCGCACTGCCTGCAAAAGCATTGCTGTTTTTATTCTCTCCGTAGGTAGACATATACACCTTTGTGAATTGTATGTCCTCCCTAGGCTTGAGCGTCTCAGAGTCAGCCACATCAGTACCGCATATCTCGTCATAAATATCCAAACCATCATATACCTGACCGAAAACAGTATACTGCTGAGAGAAATTCAGCACACCGCCATATTTCTCAAAAGCATCGGTAATATCTTCAGGGATATTGTTGCTGTCTGCAAGCTTGCTGTCAAGCTCCGCCTGCTCCTCCTCGGTAAGGTCATAGTTGTCAACAAAAAGAAGATAGCTGTTTGAAACCTTCTTCTTGCTGAACAAGTGACCTTGCTCCTGCGTGTATGCACAAAGCGCACCTTTTAAAGGCCACAGGTTTTTTGAATACTCCGCCTCGATAGTGGTAGTGTCAGTGTCAGAAGTTGTCTGACCGTCAGCCTGCTTTGTTCCGCCTATAAAATACACACCGTCCTGCACCATGCTCACATAAGTGCCGTCATAATAGCCCTTTTCCACAAGTCCAGTGAAAAACTTGCAATAGTTCGGTGCTTCATCAGGGAAAAGCACAGCCTTGAAAGTTCCCTTGTTTGTTTCAAAAACCACCACAGGGCTGTCATCGGCAGGTTCGTCCATCTGTATCACCTTTGCGTCAGTATAGTCTATATCGTTCTTGCTTCTGCCAGTGCAGGCGTAAAAGAGAACAAAGATTATAACAAAGCAAATTGCTATAAGTGAAAACTGAAAATACGTCTGAAACTGTTTTCTGCGGTATGGACCCAGATCCTGTTTATTTTTGCTCATTTAACGCTCCTTTACTTTTTCTTTATCTTTGTGCCCTGTCTTGTTTCCTCAACGATATAGCCAAGCTCGCCTATCTTATCTCTCAGCTCGTCAGCCTTAGCAAAGTCCTTTGCCTTTCTTGCAGCCTTACGCTCCTCAACAAGCACCTTGACCTCCTCAGGGATATCCTCTTCACCGTCAGCACTGAGCTTCTTTGCAGCTTCTATCAGACCAAGTGAAAGCACCTTGTCAAAATCTTCGATAAGGGCAAGCTTTGTTTCATTGTTAGTGTCAGCTTTAAGAACGTCATACAGAACAGTGATAGCATTTGAAGTGTTTATATCGTCATCAAGTGCCGCCTTGAAGCTACCCTTGAACTTCTCAAAATCCTCAAGCTCCACCACCTCGTCAGGCTTCTTGTCAGCCATAAGCTGTGCTATCCTTGCAGTGAGCTTGTTGTATGCTGTCTTTGCATTGTCAAGGTTTTCGTATGTGAAAACAAGTGACTTTCTGTAGTGTGACTGCAAGCAGAAAAATCTGTATACCAGTGGGTCATAGCCCTTTGACTCCAGCAGTGAAACAGTAAGGAACTCGCCCTTAGACTTTGACATCTTTCCGCTGTTTGTGTTAAGGTGCAGGATATGGAACCAGTAGTTGCACCACTTGTGACCGAGATAAGCCTCAGACTGTGCTATCTCGTTTGTGTGGTGTGGGAAAGCGTTGTCGATACCGCCACAGTGAATGTCAAGTCTTTCGCCAAGATGCTTCATGGAGATACATGAACACTCGATATGCCAGCCAGGGTAGCCCACACCCCAAGGGGAATCCCACTTAAGCTCCTGATCGTCGAACTTCGACTTTGTGAACCACAGTACAAAGTCAGCCTTGTTGCGCTTGTTTGTGTCCTCCTCAACGCCCTCACGAACGCCGACCTCAAGATCTTCCTCATTAAAGTTGTGAAAAACATAATACTCTTTCAGCTTTGAAGTATCAAAATAGATGTTTCCACCTGCCTCATAAGCATAGCCCTTGTCCATAAGAGCAGATATCACCTTGATAAAATCACCAATACAGCCCGTTGCAGGCTCAACAACGTCAGGTCTTTTGATATTGAGTTTCTTGCAGTCCTCAAAGAAAGCGTCAGTGTAGAATTTTGCGATCTCCATAACAGTCTTATGCTCACGCTTTGCGCCCTTGAGCATTTTATCATCGCCTGTATCGCCGTCAGAAGTAAGATGACCAACGTCAGTGATGTTCATTACTCTCTTTACGTCATAACCGTCATAGCGGAGATACTTTTCCAAAACGTCCTCCATTATATAGCTTCTCAGATTGCCGATATGGGCATAGTGATAAACTGTAGGACCGCAGGTATACATTGACACCTTGCCCGGCTCGTTTGGTACAAATTTTTCGATCTTGTGAGTAAGCGTGTTATAAATGTTCATTTATCTTTACCTCTTTCCTTATATTTTACTGCTCTTTCTTTCCAATCTTCTCAAGCTCAGCCACTCTCTTTTCCAGCTTAGCTATCTGTATTCTTGTCTGGCAAAGCTCCTGAGCCACAGGATCAGGGATATGCACCTGATCGAGGTCGCAGGTACGCTTGCCGTTCTGCTTAACTATCCTTGCAGGCACGCCCACAGCCGTTGAGTTTGCAGGCACAGGCTCAAGAACTACCGCATTTGCGGCTATCTTTGCATTGTCCCCCACAGTGAATGGTCCAAGCACCTTTGCACCGCACCCTACCATAACATTGTTTCCAAGGGTCGGGTGTCTTTTACCGTGGTCTTTACCTGTTCCGCCAAGGGTACAGCCCTGATACAGCAGGCAGTAATCGCCTATCTCAGCGGTCTCACCTATAACAACACCCGAGCCGTGGTCGATAAGCAGACCCTTGCCTATCTTAGCACCTGGATGTATCTCGATACCTGTCAACATTCTTGCAAACTGCGAAATACATCTTGCGATGACCTTGTGCTTGTGAACATAGAACCAGTGCGAAACTCTGTAAAAAGCCACAGCGTGAAGCCCCGAATATGTGAGGATCTCCAGCGTACTAGTTGCCGCAGGATCTCTGTCCTTTATAGTCTGAATATCATGCTTTATGTTTTCCAAAATCGTCATATCTATCTCTCCCTTTCTAAGAAAAAGCCTCCGGAATGGCGTTTCACCACTCCGGAGGCAGATTATGATCTACGGTCCCACTCCGATTTTCTGTACAAAATTTTGTACAGCTCAATATCTTTAACGCAGACCCTACGGAGAGGAATACTAAGCTTTCGCCGTTGTTCGCTCCCTGCTGTCAGCCGCACTTCACTGAAAGTCCTTGAAGCCTTGCACCAAACGGCTCCTCTCTGAAAATTACCTTACAGCTACTCTTGCTGATACGCATTTATATATTAAGTTATCATATGCCGCAACACGTCGGCAGGCCACATTATTTGCCCGAATCTATATACTTCCAGTATCCCTTAAGATAAACTGCGCCAGAAATGACTGTCAGCACAACAGCAATCCAAATGAGTATCTCGTTTACAAGGAATATCGGTGTTCCCCAAGTGAAATCAGGGCTTCCTTTTTCCGCTGGATTAACGATCTGCAAAACCATTATAGCAATAAGAGCAACCATAGTGAAAGCCGTTTTGAGTTTACCCCATATTCCTGCAGCGACCACAACGCCCTCGCTTGCCACAACAAGTCTAAGACCCGTTACCATAAACTCTCTTGCAAGTATCAGTACCACCGCAACAGGGTCTATCCAACGTTCAAATGTGAAGCAGATAAGCGCCGTCATAACAAGAAGCTTGTCTGCAAGCGGGTCAAGAAACTTTCCGAAAGTTGTAACAAGACTGTGCTTTCTTGCTATCTTACCGTCAAACCAGTCTGTGATAGACGCAGCTGCGAACACGATAAGCGCAAACACCATATGGTGCGGTATCTTGAAAAGCAGCACGAACAGCAGGAAAAACGGTATCAATATTACTCTAAGCACTGTAAGTTTATTTGGCAGGTTCATATCAAATTCCTTTCATCTACATTTTTGAGCCGATAAGGTCATAATCCATAGTATCGTCAATTTTTACCTTGACATACTCGCCGACCCTAACTTTATCCTCGCTCAGGAAGAATATTTTTCCGTCTATCTCAGGTGCGTCCGCCTGACTTCTGCCGTAGTAACACTCGGCATATCTGTCAAAGCCCTCGCAAACCACCTCGACTTCGCTGTCGAGAGCAGCCTCGTTAAGGCTGTCGGAAATAATCATCTGTTCTTCCATTATTATCTCCGCTCTGTGCTCTCTGTCCTTTAAAGGCACCTGATCTTCAAACTTCTCCGCAGGCGTACCCTCCTCAGGCGAGTAAGCAAAACAGCCGAGCCTTTCAAAGCGAATTTCCTTTACAAACTCGCAAAGCTCTTCAAACTGCTCTTCCGTTTCACCTGGGAAACCTGTGATAAGAGTTGTCCTCAGCGTAACGTTCGGTATCTTCTCTCTTATCTTCTTTATAAGCGCCGTAAGGGTCTCTCTGTCCCCATGGCGGTTCATTCTTTTAAGTATGTTCTTGTTGCAGTGCTGTATAGGCATATCAAGATACTTTACAAGCTTGTCCTCTTTAGCGATAACGTCCAGCAATTCGTCCGTTATCCTCTCAGGATAGCAATAAAGCGTTCTTATCCACTTGAAGCCGTCTATCTCACAAAGTGCCGTGAGCAATTCAGGGAGCATAGACTTGCCGTATATATCCTCGCCATAGCGTGTTGTATCCTGCGCCACAACTACAAGCTCCGTCACGCCGTTCTCAGCCAGCCATCTGGCTTCCTTGACGATATCCTCCATGCGTCTGCTTCTGTATTTTCCTCTTATAGACGGGATAGCGCAGTAAGTGCAGTTGTTGCTGCAACCCTCGGCTATCTTTATATACGCATAGAAAGGCTCAGTAGAAATAATTCTTCCGCCCTCCATGGAAAGCTCAGTTTTTGTGCCATAAGAACAGACCGCCTGCTTATCCAGCAGTATCTCTCTTATAATATCGCAAATTTTTCCGTTAGAGCCTATTCCCACAACAGCGTCAAGCTCAGGGATCTCCTTTTTCATTTCGTCACGGTATCTTTCAGCAAGACAGCCCGTAGCTATTACCGCCTTTATCCTGCCCTCCTGCTTAAGAGTACAGAACTCAAGTATAGTGTCTATAGCCTCCTGTTTAGCCGACTCGATAAATCCACAGGTATTTATAATGACCACATCAGAAAGGGCTGCGTCAGAAACTATCTGAAAACCCTCTTTGCGCAGATCATAGAGCATATGCTCAGCGTCCACCTGATTTTTAGGACATCCGAGAGAAACCATTCCCACTCTAGTTGCCATGAAAAAATCTCCAATCCTACACCGCCAATGGACGGCATAAAGTATCACAATAATCTATCTTATTATCTCACTTTTATACAGTTTTGTCAAGCCCTTTTAGTCACTATTGTATGACAAAAATCAAAATATTTATGAAATTTCCACAAAGTCCGCAGCCTACAGTCAACCCGTCCTGATTTAGTAAAAATATGTTGAAGTCAGGCAGAATATGTGATATAATATGCTTGTCGGTCTTCTCCGTCAGGGAGGAGGTGGAAACTGTGATATACATAATCGATCTCGTGCTTTCTGTCGTGGGTAGTGTGGTTGGTAACCTAATTACCAAGTGGTTTGGCAGAAAGAAATAGTACCGACAAGCCCGAAGAGAAACCCCCGAAAGCTGCAACTTTCGGGGGTTTCATTTGTGTGTCACTGTGAACACAATCAATCTCGTGGTTACCTATATTATACACCACGCAATTTATTTTGTCAAGCACTTTTGTGCCGTCAGTTTTTCTTCTCAGGGTAAGTAACAGTTATCTCTGACCCTGCTTCCTGCGACCAAACAACATAATCAAGCTTTCCTTCATCAATAAAAACAGTGAAATATGTATCCTTTAGCTCATCAGGAAGCTGTTCCTTTATCTTTTCTATGAACTTATCCGTCTCTGTGGAAATGTAGTTCATGTACTCAAACTTGTAGCTCTTGTCTTTTGAAAGCTCCGTGACCGACTTTTCTGCCGCCTCATATACCGCCTGAGCGTTAGCCTCTGCCCTTTCTGAGTTTTCGTCAGTTATAATTCCGTCTGCATACGCCTGTGCCTTAGAGCCTGCAAAACAAACTTTCCAATCATTGTCCTTGTCAAGCACCATAAGAATATACTGCGATGACGTGACCTCTCCCTCAGAGCTGTCATAAGCTATGGTCACATAAAGCTCCGCCGCCTTTGAATACTCCTCCGAGATGTTCACCTTGTCGATAAAGCCACACTTATCCTTGTCAAAGCTATATCTTACTCCGCTTATCTGCTCGTCCTCACCGTATTCATTGTCGCCGCCCATGTTCTTTTTCATATATTCATAGTCAGCGGCATAATCGTCCGTCATAAGCTTTACCATTGATTGGTCAAACTCAGCGTTTGCGGCTTTAAGATACATTGCCGCAACGTTCTTTGCTTCTTCAAGCGGGTCAACGGCTTCTTCGCTTTCCGTATCAGTTCCCTGCGTTGTCACAGCGTTCTCACTGCCCTGAACATTTTCCGCAGGCTGAGAGCTGTCTGTGCCGTCAAAGCTCAGCGAACAGCCTGTCATGATCCCCGCACTCAGTATAGCCGCCGCAAAAATGATCTTTTTCATTCTTTGCTCCTTTATTCGTCGCCGTACTCCTGTTTTATATCAGCAAGCACCTCTTTTATTATGTCGTATGAATACCCCAAACGCACAAGGGCGTTTTTTACCTTTATGTCACCCTTTTCTCCGTCAAGATATCTGAGATACTTTCGCTCCACAAGCTCATACAGCCGCTCGTATGTACCCTCACTGTATTCCTCCAGAGCTTCCTCTATTATAGGCTTCGTAAGCCCTTTCTGTCTCATCTGCTGATAAGCACGGTAATATCCGTACTTGCGCACTTCCACATAAGTCCTCGCAAGCCCCTGAGCATACCGCCTGTCATTGACCGTCCCAAGCTCCAGCATCTTATCCATTACAGCGTCGCATATCTCCTCGCTGTAATTCTTCTCAAGCTTCTTGTAAAGCTCCACATAAGAATAGTCCCTGTAGTCAAGAAGATACAAAGCTCTTTCCTTTGCCTTTCTGAACTCGTTGTCAAAAACTATCTTCTCCCAAGCAGACTCAGGCATATCAAGCCCTGCTCTCAGACCATAGGCAGACACTATCTCGTAGTTGAGAAAAGCCGTTTCGCCCTCCTCGAACTCTATCATGTATGTGCTGCCCTTGTATTTTGAAACGCCCGTTATTTTAAGCATTTATCAGTCACCAAGCTCGCTTATGTCCACAGGAGCGAACTCTTCGAAGTCCTCCTCAGGCTTTGCCACAACAGACTTGTCGCTTGCCGACTTACGTATCTTCTTCTCAGGCTTATCAGCAGCCATATCCTCATTTGCACTCTGAGCCGCCGCACCTGCGTTAGCCTTTTCTTCAAGCTTCTTGGCCTTTTTATCTTTCTGCGCCGCAAGCACAAGCTCCGCCTGATGTTCCTTTATCTTGGCTTCTATCTCGTCCATGATATCAGGATTGTTCAGCAGGAACTCCTTAGCGTTGTCACGTCCCTGACCAAGTTTCATATCGTTGTAGCTGAACCAAGCTCCGCCCTTCTTAACGATATCAAGGTCTACCGCCATGTCAAGCACCTCGCCCACACGGGAGATGCCCTTGCCGTACATGATATCGAACTCGCACTCCTTGAACGGAGGTGCTACCTTGTTCTTTACCACCTTGCACTTTGTTCTGTTACCAATGACCTCAGAGCCGTTCTTTATCTGCTCTCCACGTCTGACCTCTATTCTTACAGAAGCGTAGAACTTCAAAGCACGTCCGCCTGGAGTAGTTTCAGGGTTTCCGTACATAACACCTATCTTCTCACGGACCTGATTGATAAATATAGCCGTTGTATTGGACTTTGCAATAACAGATGTGAGCTTTCTCATAGCCTGAGACATAAGTCTTGCAAGCTGACCAACGTGAGTGTCGCCCATTTCGCCGTCTATCTCAGATTTTGTTACCATTGCCGCAACAGAGTCGATAACGATACAGTCGATAGCACCGGAACGAGCCAGAGCCTCGGCTATCTCCAAAGCCTGCTCACCGCTGTCAGGCTGTGATACCAGCATATTGTCGATATCAACGCCAAGCTGACCTGCATAAACAGGGTCAAGAGCATGCTCAACGTCGATAAAAGCTACCTCGCCGCCCATTTTCTGCGTTTCTGCGATAACATGAAGTGCGACCGTTGTCTTACCTGATGACTCAGGTCCGTATATCTCAATAATTCTTCCTCTCGGCACTCCTCCAATACCAAGCGCCATATCAAGGGTCATTGAGCCCGTCGGTATAGCCTCGATATCCATAGCCTTAGCCTCGCCAAGCTTCATGATCGCACCCTTGCCGAACTGCTTTTCAATATATGCTATCGCTGTGTCAAGAGCCTTTTTCTTTTCCTCTGCGTCTGTTATTTTTACTACCGTCTTAACGGCTTCTTTTTTCTTCTTGTCTATCGCCATTTTATATGACCTCCCTATCTTATCGGTGTTTTATCCGTATCTATATCATATCACACTAACTGTCCGTTTGTCTGTACAGTAACCGCAATTTATCTATCTGTACAAATTTTCGTACTATTTCTCATAAATGCCCGAAACACAGCGGTAAATACCGCACAAGTCTTTCTTGCATCTCACGTTCTTAAAGCCGTGCTGTATCATCAGCCGCATTACTTCGTCCTCCTGACCGATACCGATCTCAAAGAGCATAACGCCGCCGCTTTTAAGCTTTTTCTTCCACTTGCGAACTATCTCACGATAGAAGTCCAAGCCGTCCTCACCGCCGAAAAGAGCTTCCGCAGGCTCAAAAGTGACCTCACGCTGTAAAGCGTCCATGTCCTCTGTTGTGAGATAAGGGGGATTGCACACTATAAGGTCAGCCTCAGGCATATTCTCCACAAGCTTTTCGTCTGTAACGTCGCCCATGACTATCTCAGCCCCCGAGCCGTTCAGACTTATATTCTCACGGAGATACTCTGCCGCCTTTTCAGACTTCTCCACACACACTGCCCGACCGCAGTCAAGCTTCCTTTCGAGGGTGATACCAATGCACCCCGAGCCTGAACAAAGGTCTATAACAGTGATATCCTTCTTGCCTGCAAACATCTTCAAAGCCGTGTCAACAATAGTTTCCGTGTCCTGACGTGGTATCAGCACACCCTCGCCCACCTTGAAAGGCAGACCATAAAACTCCCACTGTCCAAAGAGATACTGCAAAGGATAGCCCTCACAGCGACGTGTGACAATGTCGCTTATACGCTTTTCCTGCTCAGGAGTGATATCATCCCCCTCAGCCACATCTTCAAACACCCATGTGACCTCGCAGACAGCGTTCTCACCAAGACCGCTTTCTTCAAGCAGTCCCACACATTTATCAAACAGTTTCTTTTTTACCATTTGTCATCTTCCTTATTTTCAGGTATACAAGCTTTCAGTGCTGCGATCGCACATTCTATCTGACTTTCATCAGGCTCGCTTGTAGTTATCCTCTGTATCCACAGACCCGGTGCGGAGATTATCTTAGTGAAAATATTGTCATATTTTCCCGCAAGCCTTATAAGCTCGTAAGCAATACCCGTAACGATAGGCAGAAGCGCTATCTTTATAACAACTCTCAGCAAAATGCTTGCCCATGATACTCTGAATATTGTGTTTACAAAAATGCTTATGAACAGCACAAGGAAAATAAAGCTCGTTCCGCAGCGAGGGTGAAAACGTGTGTATTTCTTCACATTCTCAACCGTCAGCTCTTCTTCATGCTCATAGCAAGCGATAGTCTTGTGCTCAGCACCGTGATACTCATACGTCCGCCTTATATCCTTAGTAAGAGCAGTCAAAGCCGTGTAGCCTATGAATATAGCTATCTTCAGTATTCCCTCGATAATATTCTTTCCAAAAGCCGACAGGTCAATGAACTTGCTTATGAATTTAGACACCAGCGACGGCAGATACATAAACAGCAATATCGCCAGACCCACACCCAGCACCATAGATATCGCCGTGATGATAGGACCGAGCTTGTCCCCAAGCTTATCGTCCAGCCACTGTTCAAACTTGGTCTGCTCCTCCTCATCGTCCTCCGTCATCTGCTTCTCAGCCGACCTTGTAAGGCACTTGTAGCCGTCTATAAGAGAAGTAAGGAAGCTGAAAATGCCCCTCACAAAAGGCGTTTTCCTGTACCAAGGCGTATCTTTTCCGCCTTTTATCGCCCACTCCTCCAGGTCTATGGTGCCGTCAGGCAGTCGGCAAGCCATAGCTGCCTTGTGGATGCCACGCATCATAACGCCCTCGATAACAGCCTGTCCACCGATCTTTGACTTGAATTTTTCCTTGCTTTGTGCTTTACTGCTCATTTTCTTTCCTTTCAAGGCGGTGTGTGCGTCTACTGCACGTTGTCATTGTTTTCGATAGGCTCAGAAGAAATAAGCTCCACGTCTACAGTTGCCTGATTGTCAGGCTTTTTCTTCTGCTCGATACAAGGGAGCGTTATCATCACTGTTGTACCTACTCCCTGCTCACTGTTTATCTCCAGCGTACCGCCATGCCGCTGAATGATCTCGTCTGCCACCGCAAGACCTATTCCCGAACCACGTCTTGTGTGGTTTGCCTTAAAGAATTTCGTCTTGACCTTTGGCAGGTCATCCTTTGATATTCCCATACCCGTGTCGGAAATGGAAATACATACCTCATTGTCCTCCTCATAAGCCTCCACCGATACAGTGTCGCCCTTGTTGGAGTATTTGATAGCGTTGTCCACAATATTTATGAAAACCTGACGAAGCCTGTTCTTGTCACCGTAAACAAACGGCAGCATTTTCGGCTCGTAGTAATTGAGTGTTATACCAAGCGCCTTGGCCCTCTCCTGATAGATAAGCACAGTTTCCCCAAGCTCCGCAAGAATATCTATAGTATCCATAATAAGCGTGAGTCTGTTGTCCTGTATCCTCGAAAAGTCAAGAAGCTCCTCGACCATTTGCGAAAGCCTCTCCGTCTCACTTGTGATGACCCTCATACCCTTCTTGAAGGTTTCCTTGTCCTCATACATACTGGTAACAGTTTCCGTCCAGCCCCTTATAGCGGTAAGCGGAGTTCTCAGCTCATGAGATACAGAGGATATGAACTCGTTCTTCATCTGTTCTGTATTAGAAAGCTCCTGCGCCATGTAGTTGATAGAGTCGCAAAGCTCGCCAAGCTCGTCATTTCGTTTCTTTTCAAGACGTTCGCTGAAATCTCCCGTAGCATACCGCCTTGTTATGCTGTTTATGCTTCTTATAGGCAAAACAATAGATTTGATAAAAAACATTCCCGAGAAAAACATGAGCATTATGACAGCCACAACGATAGCCGTGATTATCATAGACATAATAAAGATCTGATGGTCGATATTTTTCATGGAAGACAACATTCTCAGTGCTTCATATTCGCTTCCCTTCGGAGATATGACCGACGTTATCGCCATGACCTTTTCCCCTGTTGACAGCTCATATATCTGTGTGCCTATTCCCGTGTCGGACTTCTTTGCGTCCTCATAATCGGTCATGTTGTCATTCTCCGAAGGAGAGAAGCCTGATGATGTAACATCAACCTCACCGTCGGTCTTGATAGCCATAAGCTCTATCTTGTCTTTCTCGTCATAGCTTTCCACAAGGGAGCGTATCTGAGAATTATAGTTAGTCTGCTCGTCACCTGAAGCGTTCACTACCGCCGTGGTGACTATCTTCATTTTAGATGTAAGATACTGCCTTGTGGAGCTGTAGTAATAATTCCTCACCACCACGATAAGCAGTATTTCAAGCACCACAAGTATTCCCACGACCACCCCGAGATTGTTTCTCAGCCAGTGCTGTGTAATACTGAGTCTGCCGCTTTTTCTTTTTTTTCCGCTCAACTGATAAAAACTCCGTTCATCATGTTTTCACAGCTCAGTTAGAGCCGCCTGCCCACTTGTAGCCAAAGCCCCATATAGTAAGGATATACTTAGGATTAGAAGGCTCGTCCTCTATCTTCATTCTTATTCTTCTGATATTCACGTCCACTATCTTATCGTCGCCGTAATAGCTCTCGCCCCATATGTGATTGAGTATACTTGAACGGTCAAGTGCAGTATTCTGATTTTTGAAGAAATACTCCATTATCTGATACTCCACCTGTGTAAGGTCTATCTGCTCACCGTTCTTGAAAACAGTTCTGCTCTTAAGATTAAGCGTAAATGGACCTGAAACTATCTGTGAAGCCTCCTCAGGCTTAGAGCCTGAACGATTTACACGCCTGCAAACAGCGTCAACTCTTGCAATAAGCTCAGAAATAGAGAACGGCTTTGTGATATAATCGTCAGCACCGCTCATAAGGCATGATATCTTATCCATTTCCTGTGATTTTGCCGAAAGCATGATAATGCCGATAGTGTTGCTTTTCTCTCTTATCTTCTTGCACACCTGCATCTGTCTCTTATACACATCTCCGAGCCC
>ENA-OYZD01000641-OYZD01000641.1-human-gut-metagenome-genome-assembly--contig:-NODE-641-length-16268-cov-4.607969_pt1 | contig 16268 bp, 10 predicted proteins | sample MGYA00244073_ERZ653470 | MGnify/ENA primary metagenome ERZ653470 (study PRJEB26926, sample SAMN06164895) | human gut metagenome | biome: ENVO:00009003; feature: ENVO:2100002; material: ENVO:00002003... | reverse complement strand
ACCGGGCCGTGACCTGCCTCGACCTGGCTACCGGACGGCAGCTATGGCGCGACAACAGCCGTAAAGCACGCGAAACGACGGGCCTCGGCGACGACGGACGGCAATTCTATTACAAGACGATGGACGGCGAGCTGGCGGCCGTGGACACCTCGGCGGACGCCTACCGCGAAACATGGTGCACCGATCTGGGATGGGGATACGAATACAACTCCTGCCCGGCCTGTGTGCGCGACGGTGTGGTCTATGTCGCCGGGAGGCTCGGGCAGGTTGCCGCCGTGCGCGAAGACGGCACGCTGCTGTGGAGTGTGAAATGCTGCAATTCGGCAGGAAACGATTTCCGGCAGGCACCCGACGGGTCGCTGTGGATTACCTTCGCCGAAGGCAAGCTCTTCCGGATTCCCTGACGGCTCTTGGCGACGAACGCCTGCCAGACCGGATTCCGGCCATCGCCACCACCAGGCCGCAGGGCATACGACCGAAACCACGTTTTGAGTCGCATAAAAGTGTCCGCCACGAATTGCGAAGGGCCGCTGCGCCGACATCCGTTCTGCAAGCAATAAAGGATATAATACAACAAGAAAACGCATCTGGTTAATAATAAACCAGATGCGTTTTACATTCGTGGAGGTGGCGGGAGTCGAACCCGCGTCCAAACAGGGAACCCGAAAGCTTTCTACACGCTTAGCCGCCGTTTGATCCTTCTACCCGGGCCTGGCAGGCGGCAACCCAACCCGAGTCCCAGTCCCTGAATTTCGCACACCGGCCGGGACGCTCCGGTGCACTATCCCTGAATTGATGATACCCCATATGGAAAGCGGTTAAAGGGCGGAACCACTCCCCGGGATACTCGTCGCCAAGCCGCCTTGGGCCCGGCGATTAAGCTAATTTTCCTTGAAAATTATGCAGCGAGTGCATAGCTGTTATTGCCATTTGAATCTTGAGCGTCGGGATTTACGAGCCGCCACACAGCGCTCGGCGTGCTTACAATCAAACTCTGCCTGCTGTCAAAACCGGGCACCCCCAGAATTTCGCGGGACAAAGCCTCATGGAAACAGTGCAAAAATAATACTTTTTTTCCAAATACCGCTCCTCGGGCAGGAAATACATCGGGGATCGGCAGATTTTCCGGAAACAGGGCAGGAACGGACGCGGCCACCGCGGTAACCCTTCCCGGCACAGGTTTCCCTACCGGGCTGCTACAGCGCCGCCGTTGTTTCGCGGCGGGCGATCCCCCGGAAAACGGCGGACACGTCCCTATCGGCGAAGCCCGTAACGCGCGGCGCGGTTATCCCCCCGCCAGCAATGTCCCCAATACGCGGCGGATATGCTCCCCGCTCAGCGGCTTGGCGACATATTCGTTGGCTCCGGCAGCGAGGGCTTTCTGCCGGTCACGGTCGTAGGCGAATGCCGTGACCGCGACGATCGGCACGACGGGATCGAACGCGCGGATCCGCCGCGTAGCCTCGAGCCCGTCCATCACGGGCATCTTGATGTCCATCAGGATGGCCGCAGGTTTCATTTCCCGGCATATTCGCACCGCCTCCTCGCCATTGACGGCCCGTACGATGTCGAACTCCTTGCGGAACATCAGCGACACCAACAGGAAATTGCTGTCGGTATCCTCGGCCACGAGCAGCAACGGGAGTTTCCCGTCCTGACGGGAAACGGGATGCGGAGCCTCAGCCACAACGGACGGTTCATCGTCCGGCCCGGCATTGCATGCCACGGCAGGTATGGTGAACCAGAAACGGGAGCCCCGGCCTTCCTCCGACTCGACGCCGATATGCCCGCCCATCTGCTCGACGATGCTCTTCGAGATCGAAAGCCCCAGCCCGGTGCCCTGCGCAAAGCTGTTGAGTTTGACGAAACGGTCGAAAACAGTGCGCAGATGCTCTTCGGAGATGCCTTTTCCCGTATCCTCGACGTAGAACAGCAAGTCCCCGGCCTCCCGGCGGTAGCCCAGCGTGATGGAGCCTTGCTCGGTGAATTTCACCGCATTGTTGATAAAATTGGTGATGACCTGCAACAGCCGGTTCTTGTCCCCGACGATGCGGCATTGCTCCTCATGGTCGCCGAAAAGCAATTCGACGGGCTTGTCCTGCACCTTGAGGCGCAGCGAACGCACCGCCTCCTCGCACATGCGGTTGACGTCGAGCATGCCGTAATTGAACTCGAACGTTCCGGCCTCGATCTTCGAAAGGTCGAGGATATCGGATATCAATTTGAGCAACAGGTCGTTATTCTCCTCGACGACCTGCATGTACTCGCGGCGCTCCGCGATATCGTCGGTTTCGGCCAGCAGGTTCGAGAATCCCACGATGGCATTGAGCGGCGTACGTATCTCGTGGCTCATATTGGCCAGGAAGGCCGATTTCAGGCGGTCGCTGACCTCGGCCTTGTTCTTGGCTTCGATCAGGCTCTTCTCCGTCTGCTTGAGTTCCGTGACATCGAAATTGACGCATACCATTTCGATCTTCGAGGGGTCGGTATTCAGCGGGTTGCGCACCACATTGACGCGCGTCCACCCGCTCTTGCCGTCGCGGAGCCCGACCCGCAGGTCGAGCGTGAAGCCGTTCGACTCGTTGGCCTTGACCCGCCCGATTTCCCGGAATATGGCCTCCCGGTCTTCGGGATTGACATGGTTGTAGACGCCGATCACCTGCGTCATGGGGGTGTCGCTCTCCTCGCCCAGGTTGCGGTACCATTGCGGCACGGCATACCCGTCGCGGGTCACCAGGTCGAAGCGGGCGTACCCCACCTTGCCGAAGCGGCTCACCAGCGAGAACGAACTTTCGAACTCCTCCAGTCTGTGGTGGGCTTCGTTGATCTCGGTGTTGTCGATATTCAGCACCAGGAAGTTGACCAGTTCGCCGTACATGTCGTACAGCATGGTCACCTTGGTATATATCTGCACGCTGCCTTTCTTGCGGGAGGGATAGTAGCCGCCCAGCCGGTCGAAAGGATAATCAAGCCTGAAGGACTGCTCCTGCCCGTTGCGCACGTTGCGGCGGATCTCCTCGGGCACGATCGGGTTCTCGAAAAAATTGATCCCCAGCACATCCTCCTTCGCCGCGATGCCGAAGATGTCGAGGTTTTTGGTGTTGATGTCGACCAGGCAGCCCTCTTTGTCATAAAGCTCCACCCCGACCTGGACGTTGTCGAAAATATTGCGCAGCATTTTTTCGCTGTTGAACAACGCCTCGTGGGCATTGCGCATTTCCGTAGTGTCGGAAAAGAGGCTGATGACCTCGTCCGACCGGGTCGTATAGAGGATGGAATGTATCCAGCGTTTCGAGATCTCGTAAAAGGAGTCGCGCTCGATAAATCCGTCGCTGCGGAGCACCTCCGTAAAAGTTTTCAGATATTGCTCCATATCCAGTCCCAGTTCGGAGATACGCCTGCCGATATAGGTTTCGCGCGCAGTCCCCATGATCTTGTCGGCGGTGTAGTTGGCATCCAGCACCAGCAGGTCGACGGGTTTCCCCTGCTCGTCACGGATGACCCGCAGCTGGGCATACCCCAGGGGCATGTGGTGATAGAGGCTCTGGAGGTACTTGCGTTCGGACTGCGCCTCGCGCTCGGAGCGCTGCAATTCGATACAGAGGCTGATGATATTGATCAGTGACGAAAACCACTGGAAATCCTCGCCCGTCCATCTCCGGGGCCGGTTCACGATGTCGATGCCGGCATATCCCCACACCTTGTCGCGCGAGAGGAGCGGCACGGCGATCAGCGACTTGATGTCCTGCATGGCCAGCACCTCGCGCTCGCGGAAAGCCTCGTCGGGCAATTCGTCGAGCGAAGAGATGATTACGGGCTGGCCGTTGGCGATGCGCTGCGTCCACCAGGGCACCTCGTCCATCGAAATACCGCTTACCAGCTCCTGTTCCCCGGCGACATTCTCGGCCGTGACTTCGTAGGTGCAATTATATAAACGGTGTTCGGGGTCGGATTCGATGATATAGGCCCTTCCGCCATCGAACATGGTCAGCACGTCGGCCAGGATTTCGTCGACGACGGCATCCAGGTCATCGACTTTCAGCAGCGAAAGCAGCGTTTGCGAAATGCTGTTAAGACGGAACAGCAGGTCGTTGATCCGTTGTTTTTCCTCCGACCTGACCACTTCGGACGGCGGGTCGACCACCCGGAAATAACCCGTCAGCAACATCCCCCCGTCTTCGGCAACCTCTTCGCGCAACAGTTTCCAATAGCACCATATCTCCCCCTCGGGGCCTTGCAGCGGGTAGAGGCGTTCGGCGCCGCCCCGCACCCCGATCGAGGCGAGGGCATATTCCCGGTAGGCCGGAGTTATCATCTTCCCGAACTCTTCGTAAGTCACATCGCACGAAGCGACCCCCAGCAGGTCGCGGAGCCCTTCCGAAATATGGAACACGCGGCGGTTACGGTCGGCTTGCCACCAACCTATTTTGGCATCCCGCATAATCTCCCGCAGGATCTCGTTTTCTTTCATTCAAAGATTTTTTGCTTACTGTCAGGCCGAGGCGTCACGGCCTATCGTGCAAATTTAAGCACCCTCGGGCGGAAATGCAAATTATACGGTTGTTTTTGCGCAACCCAAAGGGCTTTTTTGTTATATATTTCCGGTCGAGAAGGATCAAAACATCCCTTCAGAAGCAGTTTTGGCGGTTTTTTTCGCCGTGCCGACATCCCCGTACGGATATTTTGACTATCTTTGGAAAATAATTCCAGCGACCAGAACCTATGAGCGAAAAATATGTCGTAAGGCTGAAAAACGCAGCCATCTACCATGCGGACAACCCGTTCGGCAGCACCTCGGCCGAGAAGCTGATGCGCCGGGGCGAGATGGTGCTGTCGGATGTGAACCTGTGCGTGGCTCCGGGCGAATTCGTTTACCTGATCGGGCGCGTCGGCAGCGGCAAGAGCACCCTGCTCAAAACCCTGTACGCCGAGGTGCAGCTGCTCACCGGCGAAGGGCGGGTGGCAGGCTATGACCTGCGCAGGCTCAGGCGCCGCGACATCCCCCACCTCCGCCGCCGGATCGGTATCGTATTCCAGGACTACCAGCTGCTCACCGACCGCAACGTCTTCATGAACCTCTATTACGTGATGAAAGCCACGGGATGGAAGCGCGAAGACGAGATCCGGGAGCGGATCGACCAGGTGCTCAAGCTCGTAGACCTCGGGGCCAAAAGCTACAAAATGCCGTTCGAACTCTCGGGGGGCGAGCAGCAGCGACTGGTCATCGCCCGCGCGATCCTGAACAACCCGCAGGTGCTGCTGGCCGACGAACCGACAGGCAACCTCGACCCCGTGACGGCCGAAGGCATCATGCAGCTTTTCCAGGAGATCGCCGGCCGCGGCTGTGCCGTGGTCATGTCCACGCACAACACCGCCCTGATCGAGAACTACCCTGCGCGCGCCATCCTCTTTGCGCAGGGGCATATCCGCGAGGTCGACCTCAAGGCGGAACTCGGGTAGCAGACCGCGAATCCCGCACGCCCCAGCCCCGTCCGGGGGATGTTGCGGCACGTCCTGCCCGATGCGGGCGCAACGCCCTCCGAAACGTCCTGCAAATGCAAAAAATCGTCTGGCGGAAGCCATGCGGCTATTGTTTATTCGGGATATATTTCGTATATTTGTACGATATTTTAAAGACGACAGATGAGTACCGAATTAGAAAACGTAAAAAAGCAAGAAGAAGAATATTCCGCTTCGAATATCCAGGTTCTCGAAGGGCTTGAGGCGGTGCGCAAGCGCCCCGCCATGTATATCGGCGACATAGGTGAGAAGGGTCTGCACCATCTGGTCTACGAGGTGGTCGACAACTCGATCGACGAGGCGCTGGCGGGCTATTGCACCGACATCGACGTGACGATCAACGAGGACAACTCCATCACCGTACGCGACAACGGCCGCGGCATCCCGACCGACTACCACGAAAAGGAGGGCAAATCGGCACTCGAAGTCGTGCTTACGGTGCTCCATGCGGGCGGTAAGTTCGACAAAGGCAGCTACAAGGTTTCGGGCGGCCTGCACGGCGTGGGCGTATCGTGCGTGAACGCGCTTTCGACACTGCTGATCGCCGAGATCCGCAGCCGCGACGGCAAGGTATACCGCCAGACGTACAGCAAGGGCGCCCCCACGTCGCAGGTCGAGGTCATCGGCGAATGCTCCGACCGCGGCACCACCATCACGTTCAAACCCGACGAGAGCATCTTCACGCTCACGACGGAATACAAATACGACATCCTGGCCAACCGCCTGCGCGAACTGGCATTCCTGAACAAGGGCATCCGCCTGAACCTCTACGACAAGCGCAAGGACGACGAAGGCAAGACCCGCGAAGACCACTTCTATTCGGAAGAGGGCCTCAAGGAGTTCGTCCAGTACCTCGACGCCACGCGCGGCACGCCGATCATCGACCAGATCATCTACCTCGACACCGAAAGGAACGGCGTCCCGGTCGAGGTGGCCATGCAGTACAACGACTCGTTCTCGGAGAACGTGCACTCCTATGTTAATAACATCAACACCATCGAGGGCGGTACGCACCTGACGGGCTTCCGCCGCGCGCTGACCCGCACGCTCAAGAAATACGCCGAGGATTCGGGCATGCTCGCCAAGCTGAAGTTCGACATCAACGGCGACGACTTCCGCGAGGGCCTCACGGCCGTGGTTTCGGTGAAGGTGCAGGAACCGCAGTTCGAGGGCCAGACCAAGACCAAGCTGGGCAACGACGAGGTCTCGGCTGCCGTAGACCAGGCGATGTCCGCCGCCCTGGGGCACTATCTGGAGGAGAACCCCAAGGATGCCAAGGCCATCGTTTCGAAAGTCATCCTGGCCGCAACGGCACGCCATGCGGCACGCCACGCCCGTGAGATGGTGCAGCGCAAGACCGTGCTTTCGGGAGCCGGGCTCCCCGGCAAACTGGCCGACTGTTCGAGCCGCGACCGTTCGATCGCCGAAATCTTCTTCGTCGAGGGTGACTCGGCAGGCGGCACGGCCAAATCGGGCCGCGACCGTAATTTCCAGGCCATCATGCCGCTGCGCGGTAAGATCCTGAACATCGAAAAGGCGCAGGAGCACCGCATGTGGGAGAACGAGGAGATCAAGAACATGTTCACGGCGCTGGGCGTGACGATCGGCACCGAGGAGGACAGCAAGGCGCTCAACCTGGAGAAACTCCGCTACGACAAGATCATCATCATGACCGATGCCGACGTCGACGGCAGCCACATCGCGACGCTGATGCTGACGTTCTTCTTCCGCAAGATGAAGGAGCTGATCGAGAACGGCCACGTCTACATCGCCACCCCGCCCCTCTACCTCGTGAAGAAAGGCAAGCAGGAGCGCTATTGCTGGACGGAGAAGGAACGCGACACCATCACCGCCGAATTCGGCAAGGGGGCGCACGTGCAGCGTTACAAAGGTCTCGGCGAGATGAACGCCCACCAGCTGTGGGAAACGACGATGAACCCCGACACGCGCATCCTGCGCCAGGTGAACATCGAAAACGCTGCCGAGGCAGACCGCATCTTCTCGATGCTGATGGGTGACGAAGTGCCGCCCCGACGCGAATTCATCGAGAAAAACGCGCATTACGCAAATATCGACGCATAATGAAAAGGAAAAGGATTGCCCTTGCGAAAGGTGCGATCCTTTTCTTTATATAACCGATATTACAGACTGACACTATGAAAGTTACCGTAATCGGAGTCGCCGGAGGAACCGGCTCGGGAAAGTCCACGCTCGTCAAACGCCTGCAAGAGGCCTTCGTAGGCGACGACGTCGTGACGCTCTGCCACGACTACTATTACAAGGCGCACCCCGAGCTGACCTACGAGGAACGCACGAAACTCAATTACGACCATCCGCAGGCGTTCGACACGCAGATGCTGGTCGACCACATCAAGGCGCTGAAGGACAACGTCCCCATCGAGCACCCGGTCTACTCGTTCGTCGACCACGACCGTACGGCGGAAACCGTGTGCGTGAAGCCTTCGAAGGTAATCATCGTCGACGGCATCCTGATCTTCGAAAACAAGGAGCTGCGCGACATGATGGACATCAAGGTCTATGTGGACACGGACGCCGACATACGCTTGGCGCGCCGTATCCTGCGCGACGTCTGCGAGCGCGGGCGTACGATGCAGTCGGTCATCACGCAATACACCTCGACCGTGAAGCCGATGCACGACGAGTTCGTCGAACCCTCGAAGCGCTACGCCGATGTCATCATCCCCGAGGGCGGTTTCAACTCGGTGGCCGTGGCGATGCTGATCCAGAACATCAGTTCGCTGATCGCGCGTAACGAGTAGCCGGACAACCGGGTGACCGAAAGGCCCGAGAACGGCATTACGGGAAAGGAGATAACAGGACGAGACTCCGAGGAATTTACGGATATCCTGCAACGAAAACCCCGGCGCAAAGAGATTGCGCCGGGGTTTTATTTCGGAATCGGAATCTAAGCCGCAGCCGCTTTGCACCCTAAGGCTACGATCAGCCTGCGACTTGCCGACTGCGGCAGCCAACCATCACTGCACATGGGTACCCGGGGCCAAACAAAACAGAAAGCACTCGTCTGCCGCGGAACCGAATGCCGGAAGGAAGGAACACGCCGGGGCGGAAAAGGCTACTCGCCCCGCCGGGAGATGTCGAAGCTGAAATTTTGCCCGTCCTTTGTTCCCATGGCGCTCTCCTGCCAGCGGTTGTTCGCCGCATCCCACTCCGAAAAAATAGCTATATGGTCGTACTCGAACGGCAGGATCACCTTCCCGTTATTGGCGACGATCCCGAAGCGTTTACGCCCCGCGGCATCGGAGATGGAGGCCGCCGCGTGCCCGTATTTTCCTCCGTCCTGCAAATCGCCCACACGGAACGGCAGCACGGTTTCCCCGTTGGGGCCGATCAGCGTATAGGTATATTCACCGTCCTGCTCCATGCCGACCCATGTGTTGGCAAAGCGGAAGCCCGAAGCCATGTCGAACTGACAGGGGATTACCTCCTTCCCGCTGCGGTCGATATAGCCGTAGGCCAATTTCCCGCCCGCAACGACCTTGCTCACTACGGCCCGGTCGCCCAGGAACTCCTCGGCACTGTAAAAGTTGCACGGCACGACCTGTCGCCCCGACTTGTCGATGAACCCCCATTTGACATAGTATTTTCCCTGAATGCCGACCGGGGCCAGCCCGTCCTGCGCGAAATCCCGGGCGTCGTCGAACTGCACAGGAATAACGATTCTGCCATCCGGAGCGATATACCCGAACTTCCCGCGGAATTCGTACGCATCCCGGAGCGTAATCCCCGCCACGTTTTCCTTCTCGACATAGGCACCGACACCCACGCGGGCGAGCCCGTTGGAAAAATCGCTGCAATAGTCGTAACCGAGGCTGCGTACATAGCCCAGCGTATCGGCGAGCGAGAATTCCCGTTCGGCGGCCGTGCCGGTGCGGGCCACACAGCCCCCGTCACGGACACCGCCCAAGCGCTCCCACTCCAGCGGCACGACCACACGCCCCGAGCGGTCGATCAGGCCGTAGAGCATCCTGCCATCCCCGGCTTTCCGCCCGACTACGGCATGGCCGTTGCCGAAATCCGCGGCATCGTCGTAGGCCGGCGGCACCACCACCTGCCCGAGGGTATCGGCATACCCGTATTTCCCGTTGGATTTCATACGCGAATCGGGAATACGGTACCCGCCCTTATTGACCCTTATGAGTCCGTCGGCCGCAGGCCACACCACATCGTATTTCGCATCGAGCCGCCGCGCCACCTCCGGGCTTTGCGCCACGGCATGTCCGGTAAAAACTACCCCGCCCAGCAAAGTCGCTGCGGACATGATGCGATGCTTGATCATATGCCTGTTATCTTTTTGATTTCGTTGAGTTTGTTGAGTGCCTCGATGGGTGTCAGCGAATCGATGTCCAGTCCCTTGATCTGGTCGCGGATCTGCACCAGCACCGGATCGTCCAGCTGGAACATCGACAGTTGCATGTTCTGCGGGGCACCGGCTTCGGCAGCCTCCCTGACCGACGGCGAGGGTTTCTTGCCGCGGCTTTTGAGGCTGCGGCTCGGTACGATCTCGTTATTGCCGTAGACCAATTCGAGGTTGCGCAGTATCTCGTCGGCACGCGACACCACCGACATCGGCATGCCGGCCATGCGCGCCACGTGGATACCGAACGAGTGTTCCGTGCCGCCGCGTTCGAGCTTGCGCAGGAAGACGATCTGGTTGCCCAGCTCCTTGACGCTCACGTGGTAGTTCTTCACGCGGGGGCACATCTGCTCCATTTCGTTCAGCTCGTGGTAGTGTGTGGCGAAGAGCGTTTTGGCGTGCGCCGTCGGGTGGTTGTGCAGGTACTCGACCATCGCCCAGGCGATGGAAATACCGTCGTAGGTACTCGTGCCGCGGCCGATTTCGTCCAGCAGGACGATGCTGCGGTCGGAGATGTTATTGAGGATGCTGGCCGATTCGAGCATCTCGACCATGAAGGTCGATTCGCCCTGCGAGATGTTGTCCGACGCCCCGACGCGCGTGAATATCTTGTCCACCACACCGATATGCGCAGACTTGGCGGGAACGAAGGATCCCATCTGCGCCATCAGGATGATGAGCGCCGTCTGCCGCAGCAGGGCCGACTTACCCGACATGTTGGGGCCGGTGATCATCATGATCTGCTGTTCCTTGTCGTCGAGCAGCACGTCGTTGGGGATATACTCCTCCCCTACGGGCATAAGCGTCTCGATGACGGGATGGCGTCCCTGGCGGATGTCGATGCGCTTGCCGTCGTCGAGCACGGGGCGGACATAGCGGCGTTCGCAGGCGATGCGGGCGAAGGATTGCAGGCAATCGACACGCGCCACGACGGCAGCGTCACGCAGCAGCACGGCGAGCGAACGGCTTATGTGGGCGATGATGTCGGCATAGATGCGCTGTTCGATCACCAGCATCTTCTCCTCGGCCCCGAGGATCTTCTCCTCGTATTCCTTCAGCTCCTCGGTGATGTAGCGTTCGGCATTGGCAAGGGTTTGCTTGCGGATCCAGCTTTGGGGAACCTTGTCCTTATGGGCGTTGCGCACTTCGATATAGTAGCCGAAGACGTTGTTGTAGCTGATCTTGAGCGACGGGATGCCCGTCGTCTCGCTCTCGCGCTGCTGGATGCGTGCCAGGTAATCCTTGCCGTGGAGCGCAATGCGGCGCAGGTCGTCCAGCTCGGGATCCACGCCGTCGGCGATGACGCCGCCCTTCTGAATCTGGTTGTTGAGCGGATCGGGGTATATCTCCCGCGCGATGCGGTCGCGCACGCCGGTCATCAGGTCGATCTGCGCCGCCAGCGCATGCAATCGGTCGTCGTCCGTGGATTCGAGCGCCGCCTTGAGCAATTCGACCGCAAAGAGCGAATTCTTGAGCTGCACCAGTTCCCGGGGCGTCACCCGCGCCGCGGCGATACGCGACGCGATACGCTCCATGTCGCCCACCAGCGCCACCTGCTCGCGCACGGTGTCGGCCAGGTCGGCATCCTCGATGAAATGCCCGACTACGTCCAGCCGTTCGTTGATCTGCACGGTATCCTTGACAGGCATGGCGATCCACCGTTTGAGCAGGCGGCCGCCCATGGGGGTGAGCGTGCGGTCGATGACATCGGCGAAGCTGCACTTCTCGCGCCCCCCGTTCGACGAGAACAGCTCGAGGTTGCGGATCGTGAATTTGTCGACCCACACGTAGTCGTCCTGGTCGATACGCGAAATCGAACGGATATGGGCGATGTCGCGGTGCTCGGTGAATTCGAGGTAGTAGAGGATGGCGCCGGCGGCGGATATGCCGCTGGTGAAATGGTCGACGCCGAAACCCTTGAGCGACGTGGTCGTGAACTGCTTGCAGAGTTTTTCACGGTTGACCTCCTCCGAGAAGACCCATTCGTCGAGCCGGTAGGTGTAATGCTTCGACCCGAAAGCGGCGGAGAAGCGGTCTTCGTAACCGCGCTGGTAGATGATCTCCTTGGGTGCGAGGTTCGAAATGAGCTTGTCGACGTAGTTGTCGGAGCCTTCGGCCACGTAGAACTCGCCCGTCGAAATGTCGAGGAACGCCACACCGGTCGTCTGCCGGCCGAAGTAGACCGAAGCGAGGAAGGCGTTTTCCTTGTTGGCCAGGATATTGTCGCCCAGCACGATGCCCGGGGTGACCAGTTCGATGACGCCGCGCTTGACCAGCCCCCGCACCTGCTTGGGGTCTTCCAGCTGCTCGCAGATGGCTACGCGCTCGCCCGCCCGCACCAGCTTGGGCAGGTAGGTGTCGATGGCATGGTAGGGGAACCCCGCCAGTTCGACGTAGGTTGCCGAACCGTTGGCCCGCCGCGTGAGCGTAATGCCGAGTATGCCGCTGGCCTTGATCGCGTCCTCGCCGAAGGTTTCGTAAAAATCCCCTACCCGGAAGAGCAGGATGGCATCGGGATGCACCGCCTTGATCGAATAATATTGCTTCATCAGCGGTGTCTCGACATATTTTTTGTCTATTTTTTTCTCTGCGTTCACAATAAAAAATTGTATGTAATTTCCATACAAAGATAACAGAATTTGGTTCTCAAACCAAGCCGGGAATGGAAATTATTTTTGTTTTTTTTGCTACGCAAAGATACTCTATTTTACAGAATTTCATTTATTTCGAATACTTTTCGGTAAAATTCGGCCTTCCACTCCACAGGCCGCGGATAGGCCCGCGACGAGGAGGGCATACGCCACAGCCGCATGTCCCGCCCGGCATATTCGAACCCGACGCACTGGCCTACGGCCGGTTCGCCGCACCCCGTGATCGCACGCAGCGTATCGGTGGCTTTCTGGCCGGTGGTGACGAGGGTGCGGCAGGCAGGGATACGCGCCAGCAGGGAGGCGAGATCCACCTCGCGCACGACTTGAAGAAAATTATCCGACGCATTGTCTTTCAGCCGGATGACTTCGACCGCCGTGTCGTAGAGTGCGATCCCGCGGCAGCGGCAGAAGGCCTCGATGCGCTCCTTGTCGAATTTCCGGCCGCCGGGCATCAGGAAATGCGACTTGTCGCCCGTGGCAAGGTAGCCCACGATCCGCCACATGTCGTTTTGCAGGTTCGGGTAGAAGAAATCCATCGACCAGCGGATGCGCTTGGGCGGGAAGCTGCCCAGCATCAGCACCCGGGCATTGGCCGGCAGGAAAGGTTCGAGGGGATGCAGTTCGCTATTCATAGAACTTATTGTCGAAATTTACGAGGTACAGTTTATCGGTGGCGCGCGTCAGCGCCGTGTAGAGCCAGCGGAGCATGTCGCGCGTCATGGGCTCGTCGCCGAACAGGCAGCGGTCGACGAAAACGGCCTTCCACTGCCCGCCCTGGGCCTTATGGCACGTCACGGCATAGGAGAATTTCACCTGGAGCGCGTTGAAATGCGGGTTCTCGCGGATCTCCTTGAAGCGCTTGATTTTACTTTTGACGTCGAGGTAGTCCTTCTCGACCTCGTAGAAAAGGCGCGAGGACTCCTCGCGGGTCAGCGCCGGGGATTCCGAGGCGATCGTGTCGAGCAGTATCCTGCATTCGATCTCCGTATCTTCGTAGTCGGGGAATTCGAGCACGACGTCGGCGAAACGGAAGCCGTAGAAATCCTCGTAGCGCCGCAGCCGTTTGAGCCGCGCGATGTCGCCGTTGGCGATAAAGTGCATCGGGCAGTTTTCGGTGTGCCCGGTATAATAATAGTTGTTCTTCACGACCATCAGCATGTCGTTGCTCTCGATCTCCTCCTCGGCATAGAGCACGTTGCGGCGGATGCCCTCGTTGAAACGGTTGGCACGCTTGTTCGAACGGGTGATGACGATGGTTTCGTCGCGGCCGTACCTGGCGTAACAATCCTGCAGCTTATCGAGGAACTCCCCGCCTTCGACCGCCTCGATGTCGGGGAAGCCCATTTCGAAATGGGGGATTTCGTGGATGCCGTTCTCGAGCATGCACCGCACGAGCGTGGCATTGAAAAGGATCCCCGACTCGGCCTCCTGGCGCACCACGTCGTCCATCGTGGCGTACTCGACATCGCCGAAACGGGCGAGCGACGCAGCGTCGAGCGCCGGGCTGCAATCGGCCCCGACGGGCGGCAGCTGGGCGCTGTCGCCGACGAGCACCAGGCGGCAGTCACGGCCGCTGCGGACGTATTGCACGAGATCTTCGAGCAGCGACCCGGAGCCGAAAAGCGCCCCGCCGCCCGGACTGTCGGAGAGCATCGAGGCCTCGTCGACGATGAATACCGCCCCCTTCTCGGCATTGAAGTTGAGCGAATATTTCGATTCGTAATCGGCATTGGTGCGCTGTCGGTATATCCGCTTGTGGATGGTAAAAGCCTTTTCCTGAGCGTATTGGGCGAGGACTTTGGCCGCACGGCCCGTCGGGGCGAGCAGGATGGGTTTGATATTCAAATCCTTAAGCGCCCCCACGAGTGCCGCTGTCAGCGTCGTTTTGCCCGTGCCGGCATACCCGTTCAGCACGAAAATCCGCGAAAAATCGTCACCTGCAAGGTATTCGGACAATTTTTCTATGATTTTTTTTTGCCCAAGAGTTGTTTCAAAACAAATTTTAGCGTAAATTTGGGTCGCAATACGTGTGCTGAACATGCGTGTGTTATATTTTGTACAAAATTACAAACAAATATTAGATTAGCTTAAAAAATGAAAAAAATCGCTCAAATCATTCTTGCTGTAGCTATCGTGGCGCTGGTCTACGTTATCTACGACCAGATCTCGACCCCGATCAAGTTCGATGACGAGTTGAAGGCCAAGAAAGCCCAGGTCATCGACCGCATCAAGGACATCCGTACGGCACAGCGCGCATTCAAGTCGAAGTACCAGCGTTTCACGGGCAGTTTCGACACGCTGACGAATTTCATCCTGCAGGATACGCTCGAACTCGAGCGCAAGATCGTCGACGAGGATGACTCCGTAGCCATGGCACAGCTGAAGAAGATGGGCAAAAAGAACGTCGAGAAGTTCAAGATCGCCGTGATCGACACGATCTTCTCGCCCAAGCGCCTTTCGAAACAGGACGTAGAGCAGTTGCGTTACATCCCCGGCACCGATGACAAGGCCCAGTACATCATGGAGGCAGGCATCATCACCACCGAGTCGAAGGTCGTGATCCCGATCGTGGAGTGCCGCGCACCCTACAAGATGTTCCTCGACACGGTGGCTTACCGCCAGGAGATCATCAACCTGATCGACGACGAGGTGAACAACTTCAACCGCTACCCCGGCGTCAAGTTCGGTTCAATGGAAGCTGGTAACAATGAAGCAGGTAACTGGGAGTAACACTCCGCAAGCTACAAATAAGGTGTCCATTCAGCTTACGTTGGATGGACACTCTTTTTCGGCGCACGGCCTCGACGGGGAATTCCCGGGGGAGGAGCCCGTGGAGGCGGAGCTGCTGACGGCACGGACGATGCTCGTCCCGGAGGAGGTGCTCGGCACCGGGGACGCAGGAACGCTGCTCGCGGCAAACGGCATGGCTCCCGCCGCGGAAGAGCGCGCCGTATGCAGCCTCCCCGTGCAGGGCATCGTCGCCGTAATGGCTGCGCACCGGGAGGCGTTGCGGCAGGTGGAGGAGAAGCTGGGCGACAGGGCGCGGTTCACCACCCCGCTGCTGCACACCCCCGCGAATACGGCCAAAACCGTGTGGATGAGCCGCCGGGCGGGACTTCTATATATTAAGGTATACGACGGCGGCAAATTGCAGCTGGCCGAAGCGATTCCCGCGGCGACGGACACCGATGCCGCCTACTTTTTCGAACGGCTCGACGGCTGTTTCCCGTTAAAGGAATACGAACTCCGCATTGCGGGCGACAACCCGAAAGCGGCGCGCAAACTGCTCGGCAAACGATTCAGACAGACGACATGCGAATAGTCAGCGGAAAATACCGGGGCCGGGCGATCAACCCGCCCAAAAACCTGCGTGCGCGGCCCACGACCGACTTCGCCAAGGAGAACCTCTTCAACGTGCTGGGCAACCTGCTCGATTTCGAGGAGTGCGACGTGCTCGACCTCTTTGCCGGCACGGGGTCGATCAGCTACGAATTCGCCTCGCGCGGCGCACGGAGCGTCACGGCGGTCGAGATCAACGCCGTGCATCACGATTTCATCCGCCGGACGGCCGCACTGCTGGGGATCGAAAACTTCTACCCTGTCAAGGCCAACGTTTTCCTCTACCTGAAAAGCTGCGCCAAGCAGTTCGACGTGATCTTCTCCGACGCCCCCTACGACCTGGAGGGCAGCGAACAGGTCGT
>ENA-OYZD01000604-OYZD01000604.1-human-gut-metagenome-genome-assembly--contig:-NODE-604-length-16788-cov-5.227634_pt1 | contig 16788 bp, 9 predicted proteins | sample MGYA00244073_ERZ653470 | MGnify/ENA primary metagenome ERZ653470 (study PRJEB26926, sample SAMN06164895) | human gut metagenome | biome: ENVO:00009003; feature: ENVO:2100002; material: ENVO:00002003... | reverse complement strand
CGTCGGCAGCGTCAGATGTGTATAAGAGACAGGCCGACGACCATACGATCAGCGGCTACCGCTACTCGACGGGCTGGGCGAAAGACCAGCGGGTCTATTTCACGGCCGAATTCTCCAAACCCTTCAAGTCGCTAGCCATTTACGAGGGCGGCGAGGACGGCGGCCTGCGCGAAGGCGACAGCTTCAGGGCGGAGCGCCTTTACGGCCGGGTCGGTTTCGACACTTCGGCCGGAGAGACGATCTATGTCAAGGTCGCCATTTCGCCCGTGAGCATCGAGAATGCACGCCTGAACATGCAGGCCGAGCTTCCCGGCTGGGACTTCGAAGCGACGGCCGCAGCCGCCGACCGGGCGTGGAACGCCGAGTTGCAGAAGGTGCGCATCGAGACTTCGGACGACGCCGCACGCCGCATTTTCTATACGGCGCTTTACCACACGATGGTCGCCCCGTCCGAATTCTGCGACGTGAACGGCGACTACCGCGGTTCCGACGGCAAGATCTACCGCGCCGCGCCGTTCGTGAACTATACGACTTTCTCGCTGTGGGACACCTATCGCGCCGCCCAGCCCCTCATGACGATCCTCCACCCCGAGAAGATGCCCGACATCGCCAATACGATGCTCCATATCTACCGGCAGCAGGGCAAGCTTCCCGTATGGCACCTGATGGGTAACGAAACCGACTGCATGGTCGGCAATCCCGGTATCCCGGCCCTGGCCGACGCCGTGCTCAAAGGCTACGGCGGCTTCGACAGGGAGCAGGCCTACGAGGCGCTCAAGCAGTCGGCGATGCTCGGCGAGCGGGGTATGGATCTGCGCATGAAATACGGCTATATCCCCTGCGACCTCTTCAACGAGGCGGTGGCTTACGACATGGAGTACGCCCTCGCCGACTGGGCCGTGGCACAGGTCGCCAAAGAGCTGGGCAAGACCGCGGATTACGACCATTTCCTCGAACGAAGCAAATCCTACCGCCATTTCTTCGATCCGCAGACCCGCTTCATGCGCGGCCTCGATTCGAAAGGCCGGTTCCGCACGCCTTTTAATCCGTTCCGCTCGACACACCGCGCCGACGACTACTGCGAGGGCAACGCATGGCAGTACACATGGCTCGTGCCGCACGACGTCGAGGGGCTGATCGGCTGTTTCGGCGGCAAGGAAGCCTTCACCGGGAAACTCGACTCGCTGTTCGTCGTCAGCTCCGTGCTCGAGGGAGCCGCCTCGCCCGACATCTCGGGCCTGATCGGTCAGTACGCCCACGGCAACGAACCCAGCCACCACGTCGTCTACCTCTACACGATGATCGGTCAGCCGTGGAAGACCGCCGACAAGGTGCGCGAGATACTGACGACGCTCTACCACGACCGGCCCGACGGGCTTTCGGGCAACGAGGACGTGGGGCAGATGTCGGCATGGTACGTCCTCTCGTCGCTGGGTTTCTACCAGGTCGAACCCGCCGGGGGCCGCTATTTCTTCGGCTCGCCGCTCTTCGACAAGGCTGAAGTGCGTGTCCGCGACGGTGTGCTGACCGTCACGGCGCATAACAATTCCGCCGCGAACAAATACATCCAGGCGGTGAAGCTCAATGGCAAGCCGTATACGAAACCCTATATTGCCTTCGACGACATCGCCGCGGGCGGTGTGCTCGAATTCGAGATGGGTGCCGAACCCGCAGTGTGGTATGAACTCTAAACATCGGAAGGCCATGAAAAAAGGATATATCGCATTTGCCGCCCTCTGCGCCGCCGCACTCGCTTCGTGCACATGTCCTTCGGCCGGGGAGCAGCGCCTCCGTCCTTCGGAGTACGTTTCGACGCTGGTCGGTACGCAGTCGGATTTTTCGCTCTCGACGGGCAATACCTATCCGGCCATCGCCTTGCCGTGGGGCATGAATTTCTGGACGCCCCAGACCGGCAAGATGGGCGACGGCTGGGCATATACTTACGGGGCGCACCAGGTGCGGGGGTTCAAGCAGACCCACCAGCCTTCGCCGTGGATCAACGATTACGGCCAGTTCTCGCTCATGCCCGTGCGCGGGGAGGATAAATTCGACGAGGAGTCGCGCGCCAGCTGGTTTTCGCACCAGTCCGAAGTGGCCAAACCCTATTACTATAAGACTTACCTCGCCGACCATGACATCCGCGTGGAGATCACGCCGACCGACCGTGCCGCGATGATGCGCTTCACCTTCCCCGACTCGAAGGAGTCGGGTGTGGTGATCGACGCCTTCGACCGTGGTTCGCAGGTCGGGATGGTCGACGACCGTACGATCGTCGGTTACACCACGCGCAACAGCGGTGGCGTGCCGGAGAATTTCCGCAACTGGTTCGTCGTGCGCTTCGATACGCCGTTCAGCGCCATCGAGCTGACCGATGCCCCCGGCGGATACAAACCCGGCAGCAACCTGCTCTATCCCGAAGGGCAGAAGTCCGTCACGGGCGAACATGCCGTGGCCAAGGTGCATTTCGCGACCCGCCGCGGCCAGCAGATATGCGCCAGCGTGGCGTCGTCGTTCATTTCTCCCGAACAGGCGCTGCAGAACCTCCGGGAACTGGGTAGCGACGATTTCGAAACGGTGAAGTCCAAGGCGCAGGCGCGCTGGGACGATGTGCTGGGACGCATCGAGGTAGAGGGCGGTACGGACGACCAGTACCGTACGTTCTATTCGTGCCTCTACCGGTCGGTGCTCTTCCCGCGTAAGTTCTACGAGGTGACCGACCAGGGCGAGGTCGTGCATTACAGCCCCTACAACGGCGAGGTGCTCCCCGGCTACATGTATACCGACACCGGGTTCTGGGACACCTTCCGCAGCCTTTTCCCGCTGCTGAACCTCGTTTACCCCTCCGTGAACGCCGAAATCCAGCAGGGACTCGCTAACGCGGCACGCGAGAGCGGTTTCCTGCCCGAATGGGCGTCGCCCGGGCACCGCGGCTGCATGGTGGGCAACAATTCCGCTTCGGTGGTTGCCGATGCCGTGGTGAAGGGCACGAACGACAAAGACCTCGGGGTGCTCTACGATGCGATGGTGTATGCCACGGAGCACGTGCACCCGACCGTTGCGTCGACCGGACGCTGGGGGCACGAGTACTACAACGAGCTGGGATATATCCCTTACGACGTGAACATTCCCGAGAACGTGGCACGTACGCTCGAATACGCCTACGACGACTGGTGTATTCTGCAGGTGGCGAAGAAACTGAACCGTCCCCAGGCTGAACTGGACAAGTGGGCGGCGCGTGCCCGGAACTACCGCAATGTCTTCGACCCCGAAACCCGTCTGATGCGCGGTCGCCTCAGGGACGGCAAGTTCCAGGCGCCGTTCAGTCCCTACAAGTGGGGCGACGCCTTCACCGAGGGTAACTCGTGGCATTATACGTGGTCGGTATTCCACGACGTCGAGGGGCTCGTCGACCTGATGGGCGGCCGGGAGCAGTTCGTCCAGATGCTCGACTCGGTATTCGTCGTGCCGCCGATCTACGACGACAGCTACTACGGATTCCGCATCCACGAGATCACCGAGATGCAGGTGGCCGACATGGGCAACTACGCCCACGGCAACCAGCCTGCGCAGCACATGATCTACCTCTATAATTATGCGGGTGCCCCGTGGAAAGCCCAGTACTGGGCGCGCGAGGTGATGGATCGCCTCTATTCGGCCTGTCCCGACGGCTATTGCGGCGACGAGGACAACGGCCAGACTTCGGCCTGGTATGTCTTTTCCGCCCTGGGGTTCTATTCCGTCTGCCCGGCTTCGGACGAATACGTCGTCGGTTCGCCGCTGTTCCGCAAGGCCGTCGTGAACCTCGAAAACGGGAATAAGATTGTGCTCGAAGCGCCGGACAACAGCCCCGAGAACCGTTATATCGGAGCCGTGCAGTTCGACGGGAAATCCTATACGTATAATTTCCTGCGCCATTCCGACCTCGTGAAGGGTGCCGGCGTCCGCTTCTCGATGCGTCCCGACCCCGATTACACGCGGGGTACGGAGCCCGGGGATGCCCCTTACTCGTTCAGCCGCGAATAACACGGACGGGTTGAACCGATGTCAATCCGCCGCGGCCGGTTCCGGCTGCGGCGGATTTTTTGTTTTTGCCGGAATCCCGAAATGTCGATAATTTGTCAATAGAATATGCCCGGGGATTTTGTAAATCGGCTGAAAAGCGCTACTTTTGTAACGTTGTTTTGACAATTGTTAGGTTAATCCGAACACCTCCCCATGACATCTACCGACAGAATCGACCAACGCGAACGTAAGAAACAGCAGGGCCAGGCCGCTGCGTTCTATTCGTCGTCGTGCCGACAGCAGGATCGGAGTACGCAGATGCAAGGGCAGCAGGTGTCCGGGAGCGGAATACGCAGATAGATACCAGACCGCCATGACATACGTGTCGTGGCGGTCTGTCTTTTTTTCAAACTTAAAACCAAAGGTATGAAGGTCGGTGTTATTATGGGCTCGGTGAGCGATTATGAGGTGATGGCCGATGCCGTCGCCATGCTCGGACAATTCGGGGTCGATTTCGAAAAGCGCGTGGTGAGCGCCCACCGTACCCCTGACCTGCTGTGCGAATATGCCAAGACGGCCAAAAACCGCGGTATCGGGGTGATTATTGCCGGCGCGGGCGGTGCCGCGCATCTGCCGGGCATGGTGGCCTCGATGACCACGCTCCCCGTGGTGGGCGTCCCCGTGAAGTCGCGGGCCCTGAACGGGCTGGATTCGCTGCTTTCGATCGTGCAGATGCCTGCGGGCGTTCCGGTGGCGACGACGGCCATCAACGGGGCGAAGAACGCGGCGCTGATAGCCGTGTCGATCCTCGCTCTGCAGGATGCGGAGCTGGCTGCCCGGCTCGAAGCGTTCCGTGCGAAACAGACCGCCGACGTACTGGCGGCAGAACTTTAATCCGGCAGGGGAGGCGGCTATGGCAGAGAAAACGAAAACGATCGGTATCATGGGCGGCGGTCAGCTGGGGCTGATGATCGTCGAGCAGGCGCACCTGCTCGGGGCGCGCACGCTGTGCCTCGACCCTGCGCCCGACGCCCCCGCGTTCGCGCTGAGCGACGGGCACATCGTGGCGGCGTATGACGATGCCGCGGCGCTCGAAGAGCTTTGCCGCCGCAGCGATGTGGTGACCTACGAATTCGAAAACGTCCCGGGCAGCGTGCTGATCCCGCTGGAAAAGAAATACAACATCCCGCAGGGTTTCCGCCCGCTTTACGATTCGCAGGATCGCCTGCGCGAGAAGGACAATGCCCGCGCCAACGGGCTGCGGACGCCCCTGTACGCCGCCGTGGACGACGAGGCGTCGCTGCGTGCCGCCTTGGCCGAGATAGGATTCCCGGCGGTGCTCAAGACCCGTACGCTGGGATACGACGGCCACGGGCAATTGGTGTTGAAGGGCGAGGCCGACGTGCCGCGTGCGCTGCCGATGCTCTCCGTACCCTGCATTCTGGAGGCGTTCGTGCCGTTCGATTTCGAAGCCAGCATCGTGATGGTCTCGGACGGGGAGCGCGTCATCCATTTCCCCATCGGGCGGAACGTCCACCGCGACGGCATCCTCGACCTGTGCTTCGTCCCCGCCGAGGGGATCGACGACGGCCTGCGCAGCCGCATGGCTGCGGCCGGCGAGCGGTTCATGAAATCCTGCCGCTACCGCGGGATCCTCGCCATCGAGTTCTTCATCCGCGACGGAGAGTTCTATTTCAACGAAATGGCGCCGCGGCCCCACAATTCGGGGCACTATACCATCGAGGGGTGCACGACCAACCAGTTCCGCGAGCTGGTGCGCTTCCTGCTGGGCGAACCGTTGCAGGAGCCGCAGCTCGTGGCGCCGACCGTGATGAAGAATATCCTGGGGCAGGATCTCGAAGCGGCCGAGAGAATCGCCGCCGAAAACCGCCCGGGTGTCCATGTCCACCTTTACGGCAAGACCGAGAGCCGTCCGAAGCGCAAGATGGGGCATATCACCTTCGTCGGGATGGACGCCGGGGAATACGGTGCCGCGTGGGCCGACAGATTCGTAAAATAAGTGCAAACGAAATAACATGGAAAACTACCGGATTTTTGTTGAGAAACATCCCCGTTTCCGGGTCGAGGCCGACAGCCTGCGCCGGGAGCTGAACACCAATCTGAACCTGGACATCCGCAGTCTGCGGTTGCTCAACGTCTACGACCTGTTCGGGTTCAGCCGAGAGCTGCTCGAAAAGAGCCGTTACAGCGTCTTCGGCGAAGTGGTAACCGACAGCGTGACCGATTCGTGCGACCTGGCGGGACGGAAATACATCGCCGTGGAGTACCTCCCCGGCCAGTTCGACCAACGTGCCGCGTCGGCCGTCGACTGCGTGCGGCTGATCGACCCGTCGGCCCAGGTGCGCATCCGCTCGTCGAAGCTGTTGCTGTTCGACGATGCCGTTTCCGACGAAGATCTGGCGCGCATCCGCCATTACTATATCAACGCGGTCGAGTCGCGCGAGAAGAATCTGGACGTGCTGACCGACATGGAACAGGCCGAGGTGAAGCCCGTCGCCGTGCTGGAAGGCTTCACCAAGATGACCGACGCCGAACTGGAACCCTGCTGCAAGCGGTACGGGCTGGCGATGAATGCCGACGACCTGCGCGAGGTGGTGAAATATTTCCGTGCCGAGGGGCGCGATCCCTATGAGACCGAGCTGCGCATCCTCGACACCTATTGGAGCGACCACTGCCGCCATACGACCTTCACCACCGAGCTGGAGGGCATCACGGTCGAGGAGTCGTTCGCAAAGGACGAGATCGAGGATTCGCTGGCCCTCTACCTGCGCATCCGCCGCGAACTGGGCCGCGAGCACAAGAGCATCTGCCTGATGGACATGGCGACCATCGGCGCCCGTTACCTGCGCAAGAAAGGGCTGCTGGACGACCTAGAAGTGAGCGACGAGAACAATGCCTGCTCGGTATACGTCGATGTCGATGTCGACGGGGCGACCGAGAAGTGGCTCCTGCAATTCAAGAACGAAACCCATAACCACCCGACCGAGATCGAGCCGTTCGGCGGTGCTTCGACCTGTCTGGGCGGCGCTATCCGCGACCCGTTGTCGGGGCGCAGCTACGTCTACCAGGCCATGCGCGTAACGGGTGCCGGCAATATCTACCAGAAGGTGTCCGATACGCTCGAAGGCAAGCTCCCGCAGAGCGTCATTTCGAAGAAGGCCGCCGCGGGCTACTCCAGTTACGGCAATCAGATCGGGCTGGCAACGACCCATGTGCGCGAGATTTACCACGACGACTATGTGGCCAAGCGCCTCGAAGTCGGTGCCGTGGTCGGTGCCGTGAAGGCTGAAAACGTCCGCCGCGAAAAACCCGTCCCGGGCGACAAGATCGTCATGCTGGGCGGCCGCACGGGGCGTGACGGTATCGGCGGCGCCACGGGTTCGTCGAAAGAGCACAATACCAAGTCGCTCGAAACCTGCGGCAGCGAGGTGCAGAAGGGCAATGCCCCCGAGGAGCGCAAGCTCGAACGCCTGTTCCGCCGCCCGGAGGTGACGCGGCTCATCAAGAAATCGAATGACTTCGGTGCCGGCGGCGTCAGCGTCGCCATCGGCGAGCTGGCCGACGGGCTGGACATCTACCTCGACCGTGTGAAGACCAAGTACAGCGGCCTGAATTCCACGGAACTGGCGATCAGCGAGTCGCAGGAGCGTATGGCCGTGGTCGTCGAGGCGAAGGACGTCGCCGAATTCATGGGCTACTGCCGCGAGGAGAATATCGAGGCGGTCGAGGTGGCCGACGTGACGGATACGGCCCGTATGCGGATGTTCAACAAAGGGCGCAAAGTCGTAGACCTCGCCCGTGAATTCATCGACAGCGCCGGGGCGAAGCACTATGCCGAAGCCATGATCGGTGAGGTGGAGAACCGCGATCCTTTTGCCCGTGAGGTCGTGGGCGCGACGTTTGCCGAACGCTTCGAGGAGAACCTGCGCGACAACAATGTCGTCTCGCAGCGCGGCCTGATCGAAATGTTCGATTCGACGATCGGCCGTTCCACCGTGCTGATGCCGTTCGGCGGCCGCACGCAGGGCAGCGAAACGCAGGTGTCGGTGCAGAAACTCCCGACCGACGGTTACACCGACACGGCCAGCATCATGGCCTTCGGCTACAATCCCTACCTGGCCTCGTGGAGCCCTTACCACGGTGCTGCGTATGCCGTCGTCGAAGCTGCTGCCAAGGTCGTGGCTGCGGGCGCGCGTTATGACAGGATGCGTTACTCATACCAGGAATATTTCGAACGCATGACCCGCGATCCCCGCTCGTGGGGCAAGCCGCTGGGTGCCCTGCTCGGTGCGCTGAAGATGCAGGTCGAACTGGGCCTGCCCTCGATCGGCGGCAAGGACTCGATGTCGGGCACGTTCCAGCATATCAACGTCCCGCCCATGCTGATGGCCTTCGGCATCACGACGGTGAATGCCGGGACGGTCATTTCGACCGATTTCAAGAAGGCCGGCAACCGTATCTACCTGGTGCGCCATACGCCCAGGGAGAACCATATGCCCGACACGGCGCAGCTGAAGGACAACTTCGGCTTTGTCAGCGAAAATATCGAACGCGGCAATATCCTCGCCGCATGGTCGGTGGGCTTCGGAGGTGTCGCCGAAGGTCTTGCCAAGATGGCTTTCGGCAACCGCATCGGCGCCGAGGTGGAGATGGACGAGGCGGAACTCTTCGGATACGCCTATGGTTCGATCCTTGTCGAGAGCGCCGTCGAACTGACCCATCCTGCGGCCGGGCTGCTGGGTATGACCGCAGCCGAAGGGGCGTTGACCGTCAACGGCGTGAAAATGCCGCTCGACGCCCTCTACAAGGCCAATACCGAGAAATTCGCGGCCGTTTACCCCGACAAGGGGGAGAACCATGCCGGAGTGATGACCTCGGAGCCCGCACCCCGGACTTTCGCCTATCGGGGCGAAGCCGTCGAACATCCGCTGGTCTATATCCCCGTGTTCCCGGGCACCAACTGCGACTACGACACGGCCAAAGCATTCCGCAAGGCCGGGGCCGAGGTCGAAATGAGCGTGTTGTGCAACCTCGGGGGCGACGACATCCTGCGTTCGATCCGCGAAATGAAGGAACATATCCGCCGCGCCCATATCTTCGTGCTGAGCGGCGGCTTCTCGTCGGGCGACGAACCCGACGGCAGCGCCAAGTTTATCGTCAACGTACTCAACAATAAGGATATACGCGATGAAATCCATGCGTTGCTCGACCGCGGAGGGCTGATCCTCGGCATCTGCAACGGTTTCCAGGCGCTCGTCAAATCCGGCCTGCTGCCTTACGGCCGCCTGGGCATGGTGACCAAGGATTCGCCGACGCTGTTCCGCAACGACATCAACCGCCATATTTCGCAGATCGTCTCGACGCGCGTCTCGACGCTCAACTCCCCGTGGCTCGCGGGCTTTGGCCTGGGCGACATCCACTCGATCGCTGTCAGCCACGGCGAAGGCAAGTTCGTCGTGAGCGAAGAACTTGCCCGGGAGCTGTTCGCCAACGGGCAGGTGGCCTTCCAGTATGTCGATCCCGAAGGGCGTGCGACGGCCGAGGCGCCGTACAACCCCAACGGTTCGTCGTATGCCATCGAGGGCCTGGTGTCGCGTGACGGCCAGATCCTCGGCAAGATGGGGCATACGGAGCGTTACGAGAAAAACCTCTTCAAAAATATCGCAGGCGAGAAGGAGCAGTCGCTGTTCCGCAATGCCGTCGACTATTTCCGCAAAAATTAGTACAATATAAAACTTAAACTCACAAACACCATGAAACAGCTCGAAATGCTCTACGAAGGCAAGGCAAAACAGGTTTTCCGCACCGACGATCCCGACAAGATCATCATCCACTACAAGGATGCGGCAACGGCTTTCAACAACATCAAGAAAGCCACGATCGAAAACAAGGGCGTGCTGAACAACGCCATCTCGACCCTGATTTTCAAGGAGCTTCAGAAGTCGGGTGTCAAGACCCACTATATCGAGACGATCAACGACCGCGACCAGGTGTGCCGCCGGGTGACGATCATCCCGCTGGAGGTGATCGTGCGCAATGTCATCGCCGGTTCGATGGCCCAGCGCCTCGGTATCGAGGAGGGTACGCAGCCGTCGAACGTCATCTACGACATCTGCTACAAGAAGGACGAGCTGGGCGACCCGCTGATCAACGACCACCACGCCGTGGCATTGGGTGCCGTGACCTACGAGGAACTCGAACTGATCTACGCCATGACCTCGCGTATCAACGAGATCCTGCGCAACCTTTTCGCCAAGATGAACATCAAACTCGTGGACTTCAAGATCGAGTTCGGCCGTACGTCGGACGGGGAGATCGTGCTCGCCGACGAGGTGTCGCCCGACACCTGCCGCCTGTGGGACATGACGACCAACGAGAAACTCGACAAAGACCGTTTCCGTCGTGACCTGGGCAAGGTGCGCGAGGCTTACGAGGAGATTTTGGCACGTTTGCAGAAAATCGTCGGGTAATGGTGATGGGGCAGATTAGCGACCGCGAGTTGCATGAGGAGTGCGGGGTGTTCGGCGTCTTCGGAGTCAAGGACGCAGCGTCGCTGACCTACTATGGCCTGCATGCCTTGCAGCACCGCGGACAGGAGGGTGCCGGTATCGTGACCGTCGACCGGGACGCGACGTTCCGCCGCATCAAGGGCGGCGGCCTGGTGACCGAGGTGTTCGGCGAGGGAAACCTCTCGACGCTCAAGGGCGACATGGCCATCGGGCATGTGCGCTATACCACCGCCGGCGGTGGTGGCATCGAGAACGTGCAACCGTTCCTTTTCCGCCACAACACGGGCGATTTCGCGCTGGCGCACAACGGCAATATCGTCAATTCGGCGCTGCTGCGTATTTACCTCGAGAACAAGGGGAGCCTGTTCCAGTCGACCTCGGACAGCGAAATCCTGGCGCACCTGATCAAGAAGGAGACCAAGTATCACGACCGTCCGCGCATCTATTCGATCATCGACGCGCTGAACATGATCGAGGGGGCTTTTGCATTCCTGATCATGACCGCCAATCGCATCTATGCCTGCCGTGACAAATACGGCCTGCGGCCGCTGTCGATCGGCCGGCTGGGCGACGGTTATGTCGTGTCGAGCGAAACCTGTGCCTTCGACGTGCTGGGTGCGGAGTTCGTCCGCGACGTCGAGCCGGGCGAGATCGTCACGATCGACAGCGAGGGCATCCGGAGCCGCGATTTCTCGCAGTATAAGCGTTGCGAGATGTGCTCGATGGAGTATATCTACTTTGCACGTCCCGACAGTGACATCGAAGGGTGCAACGTCCATGCCTACCGCAAGGAGTCGGGGCGCCTGCTCTTCGGCGAGGCGCCTGCCGAGGCGGACATCGTGGTCGGGGTTCCCGACTCGAGCCTCAGCGCCGCGATGGGCTATGCCGAGGCGAGCGGCCTGCCGTATGAAATGGGGCTTATCAAGAACAAGTACATCGGCCGTACGTTCATCCAGCCTTCGCAGGAGCTGCGCGAGAAAGGGGTGCGCATGAAGCTCTCGGCCGTGCGGACGATCGTCAAGGGCAAGCGCGTGGTGCTGGTCGACGATTCGATCGTGCGCGGTACGACCTCGCGCCGCATCGTCACGATGCTCAAGGAGGCGGGGGCCACCGAGGTGCACGTGCGCATTGCCAGTCCCCCGATGACGCACCCCTGCTTCTACGGGGTGGATACCTCGACCCGCGACGAGCTGATCTCGGCGCGCAAGGAGGTGGACGGTGTCCGCGAGGAGATATGCGCCGATTCGCTGGCGTTCCTGTCGCCCGGGGCGCTGCTCAGGGCGGGGAACCGCAAGGATTTGTGCATGGCCTGCTTCACGGGGCACTATCCCACGGCGTTGTACCAGTCGGTCGATGAGGTGAACAAAGACGTAAAATGTTAAGGACTACTTTAAAAGGAAGATTATAATGGCACAGAGTTATGAGAAGGCCGGTGTGAACCTCGAGGCTGGATACGAAGTGGTGCGGCGCATCAAGAAACACGTGGCATCGACCTCGCGCCTGGGCGTGATGGGCAATATCGGTGCATTCGGAGGCATGTTCGACCTCTCGGCGCTGAACGTGAAGGAGCCGGTGCTGGTGAGCGGTACCGACGGCGTGGGCACGAAGCTCAAGCTGGCGTTCGAGATGGACAAGCACGACACGATCGGCGTCGATGCCGTGGCCATGTGCGTCAACGACGTGCTGGCGCAGGGTGCCGAGCCCTTGGTGTTCCTCGACTATGTCGCCGTAGGCCATAACGAACCCCAGAAGATCGAAGCCATCGTGAGTGGCGTTGCCGACGGCTGCCGCCAGGCGGGTTGTGCGCTGGTCGGCGGCGAGACGGCCGAAATGCCGGGCATGTACTCCGAGGGCGAGTACGACATCGCCGGTTTCACGGTCGGCGTGGTCGAGAAATCGAAGCTCATCGACGGATCGAAGGTCAGGGCCGGCGATGTGCTGGTGGGCATCGCCTCGAGCGGCGTGCACTCCAACGGCTTCAGCCTCGTGCGTAAGATTCTTGCGGATAACTGCCTGGATCTGCACAAGGTCTATCCCGAGTTGTCGAACAAACTGCTGGGCGAAGTGCTGCTCACCCCGACGAAGATCTACGTGAAGCAGGTGCTCGAAGTGATCCGCAGCTGCGACGTACACGGCATCAGCCATATCACGGGCGGAGGGTTCGACGAAAATATCCCCCGCATTCTGCACGAAGGGCAGGGGCTCGAGATCGAGGAGGGCACTTGGGAGATTCTGCCCGTGTTCCGCTTCCTCGAGAAATACGGCAAGGTGGCCCACCGCGAGATGTTCAACATCTTCAACATGGGTATCGGCATGGTCATCGCCCTCGATGCGTCGCAGGCAGAGAAAGCCATCGCCATCCTTGCGGAGCAGGGCGAGAAGGCGGCCGTCATCGGACGTGTCACGGACACCGAGGGTGTCGTAATCCGCTAAGGCCGTGCGACGCCTTGCGGTCTTTGCCAGCGGCAGCGGCACGAACTTCGAGGCTATCGCCACGGCCTGCGAGCGGGGAGAGATCCCGGCCCGGGTGGTGCTGATGGTCTGCGACAAACCCGGTGCGAAGGTGGTCGAAAGGGCTGCCGCTCACGGGGTCGGGGCGTTCGTCTTCGCGCCGAAGCAATATGCCTCGAAGGCCGACTACGAGCGGGAGATTGTCGCGCGGCTGGATGCCGCGGGCGTGGAGCTGGTCTGCCTGGCGGGCTATATGCGCATTGTGGGCGACGTGCTGCTGGGGGCCTACGGCGGGCGGATCATCAACATCCACCCCTCGTTGTTGCCGGCCTTCCGCGGGGCGCATGCCATCGAACAGGCGCTGGAATACGGCGTCAAGGTCTTCGGTGTGACGATCCACTATGTCGATGCGACGCTCGACGGCGGGAAGATCATCTCCCAGCGGGCGTTCGGATACGACGGAGACGACATCGCCGAGCTGGAAGCCCGGATTCATGCGGTGGAATATCCGCTTTATATAGAAACGATTAATAAATTATTAAAGGAATAATAACGATATGCGTGCATTAATCAGTGTCAGCGACAAAACGGGTGTTGTTGATTTCGCCAAGGGCCTGCGTGCCCTGGGCTGGGAGGTGATCGCCACGGGCGGCACGATGAAACTGCTCTCCGACAGCGGGGTCGAGGTTATCAACATCAGCGACGTGACGGGCTTTCCCGAGATCTGCGACGGCCGCGTCAAGACCCTGCACCCCAACGTGCACGGCGGCCTGCTGGCGCGACGCGACGATCCCGAACACCTGAAAGCCCTGAAAGATAACAATATCGAATTTATCGACATGGTCTGTGTGAACCTCTACCCGTTCCGCCAGACCATTGCCAAACCCGATGTGAAGATGGAGGACGCCATCGAGAACATCGACATCGGCGGCCCTTCGATGCTGCGTTCTGCGGCCAAGAACTGGGCCGACGTCACGGTGGTCTGCGACCCTGCGGACTATGAGCAGGTGCTCGGTGAAATCCGTGCCGGCGGCAATACGGAAAAGGCTACGCGCCTGAAACTTTCGGCCAAAGCATACACCCATACGGCTGAGTACGATGCGATGATCGCGGCCTATATGCGTGCACAGGCCGGGCTTAACGAGAAGCTGTTCCTTGAATTCGACCTCGTGCAGTCGCTGCGCTACGGGGAGAACCCCCACCAGTCGGCCAAGTTCTACCGTGAGGAGAAAGAGGTGCCTTATTCGCTGGCTTTTGCCCGTCAGCTCAACGGCAAGGAGTTGTCGTACAACAATATCCAGGATGCCAATGCCGCGCTGTGTATCGTCCGCGAGTTCGATGAGCCGTTCTGCGTGGGGCTCAAACATATGAATCCCTGCGGTGCTGCCGTCGGCAAGGATGTCGTGGATGCCTGGACGAAGGCTTATGAGGCCGACAAGGTGTCGATCTTCGGGGGGATCGTCGCCACGAACCGCACCGTAACGCGCGAGGCGGCCGAGTTGATGAAACCGATCTTCCTCGAGATCATCATGGCGCCGAAATTCGACGAAGGGGCGCTCGAAGTGCTCTGCACGAAGAAAAACCTGCGGCTGCTGGAGGTCGATATGCAGCAGGGCGACGCCGATTCCAAGCAATATGTCAGCGTCAACGGCGGCCTGCTGGTGCAGGATCTCGACGTGGCGACGAAAACCGTCACGGCCGATATGTGCGTGACGAAGGCAAAACCCGCCGCGGCACAGATGGCCGACCTGAATTTCGGCTGGCATATCGTCAAGCACGTCAAGTCGAACGCCATCGTCGCCGTCAGGGACGGCCGTACGTTGGGCGTGGGCGCCGGGCAGATGAACCGCATCGGCTCGGCCGAGATCGCCCTCCGGCAGGCGCATGCCGCCGGCGTCACCGAAGGGCTGGTGCTGGCTTCGGACGGCTTCTTCCCCTTCGACGACTGCGTGACGCTGGCTGCCGAATACGGCGTGACGGCCATCGTGCAGCCGGGCGGTTCGGTACGTGACGAGGACTCGATCCGGAAGGCCGACGAGAAGGGCATCGCCATGGTATTCACGGGCGAGCGCCATTTCAAACATTGATTTTCGATTATCGCGGCACCTTTCGCCTCACCGTGCCCGCTTCGGGCGGGAAACAGGATGCTGTGCCCCGCCCGAAGCGGACTTCGCCAAGGTGAAATCCGCTTCCGTGGCGATCGGAAATCGGACGGTATAAATAAAAACTTTTGCCGCTGCGACAAGCCTCTCCCGAGGGAGGGGCTTGGGGAGAGTGCCGGACTTGTGAGCGGCGGTAGGCCGTGCATACATCGTCCGGCGGCATAACGGCGGTGAAAACTATTAATTCGTATTCGTATGAAAGTTTTGGTTATTGGCGGCGGTGGCCGTGAACATGCAATTGTGGATGCGCTGTCGCGCTCGCCCCAGGTGGAGAAGATATTTTGCGCCCCCGGCAATGCGGGTATTACGGCGCAGGCCGAGTGCGTGGCTATCCGCGAGACGGAGGTGGAGCGGCTGCGCGATTTTGCGGCGCAGAACGGCATCGGTCTTACGGTCGTCGGCCCCGAGGTGGCGTTGGCGGCGGGTGTGGTCGATGTGTTCAAGGCCGCCGGGCTGCGGGCTTTCGGCCCTACGAAGGCTGCCGCGCGTATCGAGTCGAGCAAGGAGTTCGCCAAAGACCTGATGGCCAAATACGCCATTCCGACGGCCGGTTACCGGGCCTTCACCGATTATGCCGCGGCGATGGACTATGTCGCTTCGCGTCCGCTGCCTGCTGTGCTGAAATACGACGGGCTGGCCGCGGGCAAGGGCGTGGTGATCGCCGAGACGATGGAGGAGGCCGATGCCGCCCTGAAGGACATGTTGCTCGACGACAAATTCGGCGCGGGCAAGGTCGTCGTCGAGGATTTCCTCACGGGGCCTGAATTTTCGTTCATGTGCTTCGTCTCCGGGCATAAGGTATGGCCGATGGTGCTGGCGCAGGATCACAAGCGGGCATTCGACGGCGACAAGGGGCCCAATACGGGCGGTATGGGCGCATATTCGCCCCTGCCGTTCATTACGGCCGAGGATGAACGCTATGCGCTCGAGAAGGTGTTGCAACCGACCGCCGACGCGATGGTCGCCGAGGGCTGCCCGTTCGAAGGCGTGCTTTACGGAGGCCTGATGAAGACCCCGCAAGGGATCAAGGTCATCGAATTCAACGCCCGTTTCGGCGACCCCGAAACCGAGGTCGTGCTGCCGCGCCTGAAAAGCGACATCGTGGATATCTTCTGCGCTGTGGCCGACGGCGGCGATACGCAGCTCGTATGGCACGATTTCGCCACGCTCGGCATCGTGCTCGCATCGAAAGGCTATCCCGGAGCCTATGAAAAGGGCTGCGAGATCAAGGGGCTCGACCGGGTGGAAGGCGCCCTTTACCACATGGGGACGAAGGCCGACGGCAGCCGCATCCTCACCTCGGGCGGCCGCGTGCTGTTCGTCGTGGGCAAAGGAGCCACGCTCGCCGAGGCACGCGCCAATGCGCTGCGGGATGTCGCACGCATCGGATGCGACAACCTCTTCCACCGCACCGACATCGGACATTGGGCATTTGAAAATTAGTTATATATAAGGTATGGTTATCAGCGGAAAAGAACTCTCAGCAAAACTCAAGGCCGAAATGGCCGCCGAAGTGGCTACTTTCGGCGCGAAATACGGACGCGTGCCGCATCTGGTCGTAATCCTCGTGGGCGAAGACCCGGGCAGCGTCTCCCTGTCTCTTATACACATCTCCGAGCCCACGAGACTCCTGAGCATCTCGT
>ENA-OYZD01000600-OYZD01000600.1-human-gut-metagenome-genome-assembly--contig:-NODE-600-length-16815-cov-3.818556_pt1 | contig 16815 bp, 9 predicted proteins | sample MGYA00244073_ERZ653470 | MGnify/ENA primary metagenome ERZ653470 (study PRJEB26926, sample SAMN06164895) | human gut metagenome | biome: ENVO:00009003; feature: ENVO:2100002; material: ENVO:00002003... | reverse complement strand
TATAAGAGACAGCTCTCCATTCTCAACTCTCAACTTCTTCAAGTCCATGAATCTCTTCAATGCTTCCAGATAGTAATAGTCAGCATAGTTCAGAGGAACGTCAATTTCCTGACCGTGAGGAATACTGCCAACCGAATGCATCAGGATAAAGTTTCCATTTGTTCCAACTTCTGCGCGATAAGCAGGTGAGCCCAAACTTTCCATTATCTTATCAGCCGTTTCCTTGTAGTGGTTGCCCGGCAGATAGCCATCCAGTTCATAAAGGGCAGAGGCTGTACAAGCTGCTGCAGAAGCATCGCGCGGTTCGTTCGGAATATTCGGAGCATCATAATCCCAGTATGGTACGAGGTCTTCCGGCAGGTTCTTATTATTAAAGATGAAGTTATAGACCTTTTGTGCCTGGTCGAGATATTTCTTGTCTTTGGTATAGCGATAGCAGGTAGTATATCCATACAGAGCCCATGCTTGTCCGCGAGCCCAAGCCGATTCGTCGGCATATCCCTGTGCAGTTTGTCTCTTACGCACTTCTCCTGTCTCCGGATCGTAATCTACCACATGGTAGCAGCTGTTGTCCGGACGGAAGTGGTGAGCCATTGTTGTATCAGCATGTTTCACTGCAATATTGTAGAAAGTAGAATCTCCGGAAAGAGCTGTTGCTTCAAATAAGAGTTCGAGATTCATCATATTATCAATAATCACCGGACATTTCCATCCCCGTGTTCCCTGCCAACCTTTATCGGCATCCCATGACTGGATAACGCCTGCATTCGGACGAAAACGAGTGGACAATGATTTGGCAGCTTCTATAATAACGTCTTTGTACTCTTTCTTATCTGCCATGCGATAGCCGTTCAAATAACTGCAACCGATCATGAAACCTACATCATGATGCCATTTCAGATATTTCACAGAATCAAGAGCTTCTGTATATTTCTCAGCCAGCGGCAACCATTTCTTATCACCCGTCAGATTATAAGTCAACCATATACTACCGGGAAAGAAACCGGAGCACCAGTCATCAATAGGTATATAGGAGATACTACCATCTGCATTGATGGTTCTTGGATTCAGAATTTTACCGGATTTCTCGATAATGTCTGTCTGAATTGTGTTTTGTGCTACAGCGTTGTCGATGTTGTCCTGAATAAAGTCTACTTCAACCTTTTTTTGTCCACCGCAACTCGTAAAGATCAGAAGCGAAAGTCCCAATGCGCTAAGAATTGTTTTCATAATACATGGATTATTTGTTAAGTTAATAATTATCTGGTGGCAAAAGTAGTACTTTCAAATAGAATAGACCGTCCCAAATAATCCAATTCAGGGACAAATTTGGTACATTTCTCCCTTGAAGGGCATATTTGCACAGATATTCCCCAAAAGCCTGCTTAATTATTTAATGTAATTGAAAATGTAATTATAATAATCTGACTAATATATAATATATTCTGGTCATTTCAAAAAAAAGGCATTCTAACTCTTCTACATTTTTATTATATTTATTTGTAATTAACCGATTGATTGTTAATTATAATTATCATCATCACACCTACATAAAGTTATGCAAACTAAATAAGAAATTACTTATTTAGTTAGCTTTGCCATGTCTTTTCTCAGTCAAACTCTTCGTTGATGAGAATCAGACATATATAGATATTTGTACTTAAATCTACAACATATTATGAGCACAACATGCCAACATCAACAAGGTGAAGGATACCTAAAACTCCTAAAGATTTAGATACATATTATGCTTATAATAAGAAAGATAGGCAAACGTTGTAAGCAATAATATTTATTGTTCGGATGCACTTTAACCATTTTATTATTTATATTTATGAAAAACCACCTAATAACAGTACTTGTCTGCTGTTTATTCTTCATCGGTTGTAAAGATGATAAAGCCAACTCTAATCAGTATGACCCATCTCAACCAGTAGTATTTACAGATTTTAGCCCTAAAGAGGGAGGTATGCGAACCCGCCTGTACATTGAAGGCAGTAATTTCGGGAATGATCCCACCAAAATTCACATTACGATCGGTGGAGAAAAAACCAAAACCATCGGAGCCGATGGAAAAAAGATTTATTGCATGGTTCCTTCCAAGGCTTTTGATGGAATAATCAATGTTCGTGTAGATGGTCCGGATGGCAAACCTATTGCAGAACATACATTTGAAGAGGAATTCAAGTACACTCCTGCAACGATCGTAGGTACCTTGCTACGTAAGGTAGACGAGGATAATAATTCTGCATTTCAAGAGGGTTCGTTCGATGAAGGAGCTTCTATTCCTTCCAATGACTGTATGGTGTTCGACCCCAAGTACAAGGATGGGGACAACCGGTTACTTTTTTCTTCAAACCATTCTGACGGTCTCCATCTAATAGACCTGACAGAACGGACTGTAAAACGTCTCTTCCCAAGAACGGGATATAGCACAATGTATTCTTTCACATTCAGTGCTGACGGAGACACGTTGCTATTTACCGATGATCACGGTCAGGACAACACCACCCGGGCAAATATCTATTATTCTCTCCGTCGTGAAAACTTTCGACGAATTCGTCCCTACAACTATGGCAGGACAGCATATAGCTTAGTGTATATGGATGACGGAACCATCTTTTACACCACCTGGTGGGAGGGAAAAGTCTACAAAATGATACGCAATGGGGCTATTCCCAATATCGACGAGAATGCGGAAGTTGCCTTTAGCCTGAGTCAGATATCGGCAGTGGGCGGTTCACATACGATATTATTCAGGCACCCGTCCAATAAATTCATGTATATGCTTTCCGACAATTTTGGCGCAGTGTTCAGAGCCGATTATGATCCGGTGGCAAAAACATTCGGTAATCCTAGCATCATTGCCGGAAACATGAACGATAAAAGTTTCAAGGAAGGAACGGGAGGAAGCGCCCGGTTTAACAAACCACAGTTCGGTGTATTCGTAAAAAACGAGAAATACGGCGAAGGAATTGGTCCTGACAACGACCAATATGACTTCTATTTTTGTGACAGAGAAAATCACTGCATCTGGAAACTGGATCCTCATGGGGTAGCGTCTCTTGCAGCCGGACGAAGTAACGAAAACGCCGACGGCAAAATATGGGGATACGTAGACGGCAATCCATTGCATGAGGCACGTTTCAATCAGCCAGCCGGTCTTGCTTACGACCCTGATACAGATATGTTCTATATTGGAGATATTGATAATAAAGGGATTCGTTATATGACAACGGAATAATACTATTTAAAACACAAGTAAATATGAGAAATGTAATCTTACTATTTTTATTGATAGTAGGCTGGACAACTACAGTCTACGCTCAAAATGAACAAGAGACGATTGAGGTGACGGGAATCGTCACTGATCCAAAGAACGAACCTTTAATAGGCGTGAACGTTACAGCAAGAAATATGCCCGGCTTCGGTGCGATAACAGACATAAACGGACGTTACAAGATCAAGGTTCCCAATTACTCTTACTTGATTTTTTCCTATGTGGGATTTACAAAGCAGGAAATCTTTATCAAAGACAAAAAAATCATTAACATCGTTATGGCAGAGACGAAAGAAACGGTCATCGACGAGGTTGTTGTCACAGGGACCGGTGCTCAGAAGAAGGTAACTGTGACAGGTGCCGTTACCACAGTCGACGTTTCCCAGCTACGTACTCCGACGGCAAGCATCACCAATGCTCTTGCAGGCAATGTAGCCGGTATACTCGCCCGCCAGACTTCCGGACAGCCGGGTAGCAATATTTCTGAGTTCTGGATACGCGGTATCTCCACTTTCGGTGCCGGAGGCAGTGCATTGGTGTTGGTCGATGGCTTCGAACGTGATATGAATGAAATCAATGTGGAAGATATCCAGGACTTCTCCGTGTTGAAAGATGCCTCCGCAACCGCCATTTACGGTTCACGCGGTGCAAATGGCGTTGTCTTGATCACGACCAAACGCGGCAAGGAAGGGAAGACCCGCGTCAATGCCAAAGTAGAAACCTCGTATAATACACGCACCAGAACTCCGGAATTTGTGGACGGTCCAACATATGCCCGCATGATGAACGAAGCCTTGGTTAGTCGTAGTCAGGCTCCGGCCTATAGCGAAAGCGACTTGGAACTGTTTGCAAACGGGCTGGATCAGGATCTTTTCCCGAATGTGGACTGGATGAACTTAATACTGAAAGACGGTGCCCCCACTTATCGCGCAACTGTAGACTTGACCGGAGGTGGTACGGTAGCCCGTTATTTCATTTCTGCCAGTTATGTAAATGAAGGCGGTATGTACGAAACGGATCGTGCAATGACGGACTATAACACCAATGCCAACTACCATCGCTGGAACTACCGCATGAATGTAGACATAGACCTGACAAAATCCACGCTGCTAAAAGTAGGCGTATCGGGTTCTTTGGACAAGCAGAACCTGCCGGGAAGCCAGTATCATGAAATATGGCACTCGCTAATGGGATACAGTCCCATCGCTTCTCCAGTACAGTATAGTGACGGGAAATGGGCAGCAGTCGGTAGTGAAGGACGAAGAAATCCGTGGGTACTGACCACCCAGCAGGGATATCAGGAAACATGGAAGAATAAAATACAGACTACGGTTAATCTTGAACAAGATTTGAAATTTATCACAAAGGGATTAAAATTCTACGGACGTTTCGGATTCGATACATATACGGATAACGGTGACAACCGTTTCAAATGGCCGGAAAGTTGGTTAGCGGAACGGCAGCGTACCTCCGACGGAGAACTGCAATTCAGAAGAATAGAGACGCAGAAACTGATGGACGGAACGATGTATTCAAGTGGACAACGGAAGGAATACTTGGAGGCAGAGCTACACTATAACCGTACGTTTGGCGACCACATGCTAGGGGCCGTTTTAAAGTATTCTCAGGATAAGACTACCAATACATCTCACAACGGCAATACAGATAGCTACGAGAAGATTGTGCAGAGTATTCAGAATCGTCATCAGGGGTTTGCAGGACGTTTCACATACGGATGGAAATACCGCTACTTCTTTGACTTTAATTTCGGTTACAACGGTTCCGAGAACTTCGCCTCAGGTCAGCAGTTTGGATTCTTTCCCGCCTATTCTGTAGCATGGAACATCGCTGAAGAGTCAATCATCAAGAAACATCTCAAATGGCTGAATATGTTTAAGCTGCGCTACTCATATGGTAAGGTAGGTAACGACAATGTGGGAACCCGCTTCCCATACGTAGAGAAATTCGGGACATGGGATGAAGACGGTTATTATTACGGTGATATCGGCACCAGTAATTATTATTATACCGGACTGACCTATTCGAGAATTGCATCAAGCAGCATCACTTGGGAGGTAGCCAAGAAACATGACCTCGGACTTGACTTCTCTATGTTCAATGATAAGTTCAGTGGCAGCATTGACTACTTCCACGAACAGCGCAACGGTATTTATATGGTACGTAGTTACCTTCCTCAAATCATCGGTCTGAATCACATCACAACAAAACCTTATGCTAACGTGGGATCTGTCTTGTCCGAAGGTTTTGACGGTAATATCGCTTATAAGCAGAGAATAGGTGAGGTAGATCTTACAGTACGTGCCAACATGACCTATAGTAAGAATGAAATCAAGGAGTATGACGAAGAGAACAGCCGCTATCCGTATAAGATGAAATACGGATTCCGTGTAGACCAGGCACGCGGTCTGATAGCCGAAGGGCTGTTCAAGGACTATGAAGAAATCCGCAACAGACCCTCACAGGGTTCAGGCATCATGCCGGGAGACATCAAATACAAGGACGTAAACGGTGACGGAGTCATTAACGGAGATGACGAAGTGCCCATTGGTGCGACCACCCGCCCTAACCTGATTTACGGGTTCGGTGTATCTGCACAATGGAAAGAATTTGATATCAACGTTCACTTCCAAGGAGCCGGCAAGTCATCCTTCTTCATAGACGGATTCACCGTATATCCATTCCAAGAGAAGTCATGGGGCAATATTCTGACGGATGTAGTGGGTAACTACTGGTCGCTGGGAACCAACGAAGATCCGAATGCCAAATACCCGCGTCTGAGTTATGGAGGTAATAGCAACAACTATCGTGCTTCTACTTACTGGCTGCGAAACGGTTCGTACATCCGTTTAAAGAATGTGGAATTAGGTTACAACATCCCCAAACGGTTTGTCAATAAACTCCATTTGGACCGTGTGCGCCTCTACCTGATGGGAACGAATCTGCTGACCTTCTCCGACTTTAAGCTTTGGGATCCGGAACTGGGTAGTTCCAATGGACAACAATATCCGTTATCCAGAACAGTGACCATCGGACTGACGGTAGGAATCTAAAACAATCATTAAAAGAAAAGTTATGAATAAAAATAAATACATTTTATTGGGAGCAGTGGTACTCGGCTTGGGACTCACTTCCTGTTCCGATTTCCTAAATGTAGACCGCTATTTCAGAGACCAACAATCTACAGAACGCATTTTCTCGGACAAAGACTATACACTTCAATGGCTGTCATTCTGCTACAGTCGCCTGCAGGGAGATAATCTGGAGGTGGGACACAGTGACGTATGCCCTTTCAATTTCTCAGACGACCAAGTATTCAACGAACGAGGAGACCGTTTTGCCAAATTCAAACGCGGCGAATATTTAAATTCCACTGGTGGCCAAAATGCTTGGAAATGGTCGTATGACGGAATCTATCAAGCCTCCATTCTACTGAATGAATTGTATGAGAATGAAGATCTCACTCCGGAGGAAGTGACGGACATAAGAGGACAGGCCCGTTTTCTGCGTGCCTATTTCTACTGGTTACTGCTGAGAAAATTCGGTCCGATACCCATTCTACCACCGGAAGGAGCCGACTATACAAAATCGTATGACGAACTGGCCTACCCACGTAAAACCTATGATGAGTGCGTGGCATTCATCACTTCAGAACTCGAAATTGCAGCTACCGAACTGTTCGAAAAACGCGATAACTTGAACATTGCCCGCCCGACTAAAGGAGCCGCGCTGGCTGTACGTGCCAAAGTTTTCCTTTATGCTGCCAGTCCGCTGGTAAACGGGAATACGGAAATGGCAGACTTCATCAACAAGGACGGCCAACAGTTGATTCCACAAGAATACAATGAAGAGAAGTGGGCAAAAGCCGCTGCTGCCGCCAGAGACATGATCGAGTACTCGGAAACGAGCGGACTCTACAAACTTTATACTTTTGAAAGGCGCCCGGTTAGTACAGACGAGGCTTATCCAACCACTATTGAACCGCCATATCATGAGGAATACAGTAACAAGCCTTTTCCGGAAGGATGGTCCAATATAGATCCATTTGAATCATATCGGTCTCTTTTTAATGGAGATATCTATGCAGCCGAAAATCCGGAACTTATTTTTACCCGAGGAACCAATGGTGACAGCAATGACTTAAAAACAGACAACACGATGGTAGATTTCGTAAAGCATCAACTGCCCGGAACTTTTGGAGGATATAACGTACACGGAATGACCCTGAAGCAGAGTGAAGCATACGCTATGGCAGATGGTACATCATTTGACAAAGAATGCTACACATTATGGAAAGGGAAGTTCACAAACGATGAAAACAAAGATGAACACAAGTACGACAATGTAAAAAATGGCGTATGGTGGGGATATACCAACCGTGAGCCTCGCTTCTATGCTTCCGTAGCTTTCAACGGAGCACAATGGAACGCACTGAGCATTAAGGAAGAAGGAGGAAAAGACTCACGAAACAAACAAATCTGGTATTATCGCGGAGCAACCGACGGGCGTATCAATGGATCTGATAACTGGTGTATTACGGGCATCGGCATCATGAAATATGTAAATCCGAACGATTGCGCCAAATGGGGAGGCTCTATCTACCAAAAAGTGGAACCTACACTTCGTTATGCCGACATATTACTGATGTATGCAGAAGCACTGAATAATATTTCCGAAGGGACACACTACCAGGTGGCCTCATGGGACGGAAGCCAGACTTACGATATCTTCCGTGACAAAGAACAGATGCGCCGTGGAGTTAAGCCTGTCCGTATGCGTGCCGGAGTCCCCGACTATAGCGATGAAGTATATGAAAACCCGAAAAAATTCTTTGAAAAAATAGTTCATGAACGGCAGATCGAATTCTTTGCAGAAACCCAACGCTACTATGACCTGCGTCGTTGGAAAATTGTCGAAGAACATGAAGGAGAACAAATCTACGGTTGCAATACACTGATGAACGAAGAATACAAGGACATGTTTTATCTGCCAGTCAGAGTGGCCGAACTACAGACTTCTTTCTCACGCAAACAGTACTTCTGGCCTATCAGCTTCGATGAGCTGAAACGCAACAATAATCTCTCACAAGCTCCCGGATGGCAGAATTATGATTAGTGTTAACATTATAAACCAAAAGATCAATATGAGAAAATTATATATTTTAGGAATGATACTGGGGATGTATGCAACATTCAGTGCATGCAATGACGAGTGGAAAGATGAACTTTACACACAGATGCTTTCTTTCAAGGCACCTTTAGGTGACAACGGCTTGAGTGAAATTTATGTACGCTATCAGCCGGATGGAACAGGAATATACCAGTTGCCGGTCATTGTCAGCGGCTCGAAAAGCAACAGTCGGAATATCGATGCAAAAATAGCCGTGGATGAGGATACGCTCCGAATACTTAACCAGGAAAAATTCCCTGTAGGTCGTCAGGACCTCTGGTATGTCCCCCTTGCAGAACAGCATTATTCTTTTGAATCAAACATTTGCCATATTCCTGCGGGAGAGAATATACAGCTCTACCCCATCCATTTCAACTTTAACGGGTTGGAACTGGATGAGAAATACGTACTTCCGCTGACTATTGAAGAAGACCCTTCTTATGTTCAAAACAAATATAAGGGACGTTATAAAGCGCTGCTGGGAGTCAATCTGTTCAATGACTACTCCGGAACGTATAACACCACGCTGATGAACATCTACATCGAAGGAACGACAACCGATCCCGCTAAGGTAGATACGCGCTTAGCCCGCGTAGTGGACGAGAATACCATTTTCTTCTATGCCGGTTCAACGTGGGTGGAAGATGAGAACCGCTCCAGGTATAAAGTATTCGTCGAGTTTGAAGAAGGAACGGAGGACGAGGAAGGTACTATTAAAGGAAAGTTGAGATTGTACGGTGACGAAGGCGAACCGGGAATCAATATCCGACCATTGGGAGAATGCAAATATGAAAAACGAATCATTCAGCACGAAACCATCAAATATATGGAACGCCACCTTACCACACTGGAACTGAGTTATAAGTACACGGATGTCACTTCCAATCCGGATTATCCGATAACTTACGAAGTAAAAGGTTCTATGACAATGGAACGCCAGATCAACCCGTTGATACCGGATGAGGATCAAGCTATTGAATGGTAAGAGAAAATTAAAAAAGGAGGAGACAAGCACTTGATTAAACATAGAAGCTTATCTCCTCTTTCTTTTATCAGGATACTCCATATAGCATTTTTATTAGATGATACGAATGCAAACACCATACCAGTCATAAGGTATTCGAGATTGATGAAGAATAATACCCCCTAAAAACGTAAGTATCCGACAGCCATATATGGGAATATATTTATTACATTTGCGGAAGAATCTTGAATTTTAAATTATAGGCTAATTCGGCTCTCATAACTTATCATTCAACGTTCCAAATTAGTAATTCAAAATTAATCATTATGACCCCACAAGAGTTTTTTAAAAAGGACCTGTTCGCCGAAAATGCAGGCGTAGTATTGCTTGAAGTACGCGAAGGATACAGCAAAGCCAGACTGGAAATAAAACCCGAACATCTCAATGCCGGAGCACGGACACAAGGAGGAGCGATTTTCACGCTGGCAGACCTGGCACTCGCCGCAGCTGCCAATTCGCACGGAACACTCGCTTTCTCTCTTTCATCCTCAATCACTTTTCTGCGTGCCAGCGGTCCGGGCGACACCCTCTATGCCGAGGCACGCGAACGGTATATCGGCCGAAGCACCGGCTGCTATCAAGTAGATATTACTAACCAGAACGGAGACTTGATCGCTACATTCGAATCAAGTGTTTTCCGGAAAGATCAGAAAGTACCTTTTACTCTGTAGACAGACTATTTAACTATAGAAGTCAATGGATGACGATGACCTCTGACATCATTTAAGAAAGCTTTGGCTGAACCGAAATTCAAGAACATATCTAAACGGACAGGAAGGTGGTTCTTATCATCTGTTACGAAGAAAGTAATCACTTCCTTTTCTTTCCCTTTTTTATCGTATTCAACTAATGAGAAGATCAGGCAGCGATAGGTAACCCCATTTTCCGCTTTCACATTCTCTTTTCCCCGATAAATCAGTGTCTGTTCTTCCACTTTACGTCCGGTAGCCATCGGGAATTTGATTTTATCGCCTACCTTATAATCAGCAGGATCATAAGAACGCGCTTGGGCAAGGATAGTCAGCATATCGTAGATGCAGCGACTGTCGCTTTCTTCCGACTCCTGAACTTCTCCGTCACGGAACGTACGTTTTTGTTTGGCAAAGCAAAGGCCGTCTTTATAAGAGAACCAAGCCTCATCTACCGTATAGCGTTTTCCTTCCTCGGCACCTTTACGGAAATAACGAGGTTCCAGTTTTTCACCCATGACGCAAGTCAGTGTATCGCGCATCTTGAAAAAGAAGTCGGCACGCTTGCTACCTAAGGCAAGCAGATTGATACGGTAAGCCGGTTCCGAATGATAGGTAGTTGCATTAGTCGTCAGACTGGCTATACCCGCTTTCACCCAAACGAATTTCCAGTTGAAGTACAAGTCATACATTACATGCTCTCCGGATTGAAAAGCATCGTTTTTAGCTTCACACTGAGCATTGGCAGGAAGCGCAAAACTTCCCATCAACAATGCAAGAATTCCAACAATTAGATGACGTCGCAAATTAGCGACGGTTACGGTTTTGGTTATTTCTATCTCTTTCTCTTTCTTTCTTTTTCTTGTCTTCATCTGGTTTTTGTTTTTTTAGTTCATCCAGTTTCTGTTTGTCTACAGGAGTTGCGTGTATATCCCAGTTTTGGTCAACATCCCATAACGCTTTATATTCAACAACCTTGGGGAAATAGTAAACTTCTTCCGGTTGTATTCCTTTTGCATAGTCTCCCGTGTCCCATTCTCCGTTTCCATTTCTATCATTAATCAGTCTGGCGGCATATTTCCCCGGATTCAGGTAATAGAAATCTGCCCTTCCATCCTCCACCAGTCTTCGTCGAACCACTTTATCTTGGGTATCCAGTAATTCTACAAATGCCTGAGGATCTGCTCCTGTAACAATAAAATGAAGAGTAAAATATTCATCCTCGCTACGTACCTTAAATGATTGTTTTATCTTATCGGTAAACAAACCATAAATGCCATGAAACGCAGTTGAGTCCACCGAGAACTCATATTCCATTGTAGGCTCCCAATCATTTTCCGGATACAGATTAAACCGCCTCAGATTCAATGAGTCTTGTTCGAATTCGAAAGGAATATCTTTCCAAATCGTATCCACCTTCTGCCGCAGATGAATTGCCGCAGTATCAAAACTTGCAATCGGCTCCTCAAAGTTTAAAGAAACATAGCCATACACGTCCATTGATGAAGGTGCATTCACATTCACCGGTAAGAATTTAGTCGGTATCGGCTCATCTTCTTCACCCTCTTTCTTTTTCTTCTTTTTCTTCTTCTCGGACTCTTCTTTGGTCAGAGTCTTTTGTTTGGATACCAATTTCAATGTATCTGTACGCGGAATTAACTGGTTCAGCGTATCCGTATAAAGATAGGTAAGGCTAAGAGCCAGAGTATCCTGTTTATAGAGCAAAGAGTCCTTTACCCAATAATGAATCGTATCGTTCCGCTGGTTCTTTTCTATCACAAAAGCCTCCTTTTCATCGAAGTTCAACCCTTTCAGTACAGGCAGGGTATCTGCTTTGCCAGCAAAATAAAAGGTGAATTTCTGGGGAACCAGTCGTTCGGACTTTATCAAATATTGCGAATAATTGAGTTCTTTAAAAGCACGGAGAATCACATCATCCGGCAAATAATGCATATATTTCTTCTCAACGATCGTATCATAAGTCAATGAATCCACCCAAGCCGTATCCATACGAAGTCTTTCTTCCATACGGGGGATGATCAGTGAATCATTAAAAGCAATGACCTCACTCTTCTGAGTGAAAGCAAAGTTCTGATCTGAATCCATCAAGCCAAAGATACGATACTTGCCGGGAGCTACCCCACGAATAGAGAAACGCCCACGGCTGTCGGTACGTGCCACACGGTCGAAAGGAAGTTTAGTAAAGGCGGAGTCATTCAGATTTGCATGCAGTCCGACCAGTATACCTTTAATAGGCTCCAGGTTAGAGGCGTCAAGCACCGTTCCCGATACTTCCATTGTATCGATCTGCGCACCGGTAGAAAAAGTAAATGCAAAATTACCCAGAGGATTGCCTTCGTTATTATCGACGATGGCATCCGAGAAATCTATAGTATAGGTAGTATTAGGCTTTAGTGAGTCAAGCAGATTCACTTGTATTTTCTTTCCGGAAGCCTTTATCTCCGGTTGTTGAATCTGAGGAGGAGAAACAACCACTTTCTCGGTTGCTTTCTCTAGCTTAATAAACTCATCGAACTGAAGAGAAACTTTAGTCCTCTTATTATTAATCGCACCTGCAGCAGGGGTACTGCCGACAAAACGCGGAGGATCGTAATCCTTAGGCCCGCCTTCCGGCCGTCCAATGCTGGCACAGGAGTACAATATAGCCACCAGTGCAATCACCGGAAGAGCTTTGCGCACGATATGTTTTATCTTTTGATTCTCAAATTGTAACATGTTGCAAAAATAAACGTTCTTCACCAATAAACACTACACTTTCTAGCTAATTTATTAAAAAGTAGCCTTAAATGAATGATTATTGGTCCTTATCTTGTTAATAAATCCCTATCTTTGACTCCCGAAATTCAAACCTAATACAAAAAACCCATGAAGAAACAACTACTTTCCTGCTGTTTGGCTGCACTAGGACTAACAACAGCCATCCAAGCACAAAACTTTAACGAGTGGAAAGATCCGGAAGTGAATTCCGTAAACCGCTCCGCAATGCACACTAATTATTTCGCCTATGCATCGGCTGATGAAGCTAAAGCGGGCAGCAAAGAAGACTCTCAGAATTTTATGACTCTGAACGGTCTCTGGAAATTTAACTGGGTAAGAAATGCAGACGCACGCCCGACAAACTTTTATCAGACAAGTTTTAACGACAAAGGCTGGGACAATATTAAAGTACCCGCCGTTTGGGAATTGAATGGTTATGGCGATCCGATTTACGTAAATGTCGGCTATGCCTGGAGAAACCAATTTCAGAACAATCCTCCCCTTGTCCCCACAGAAAACAATCACGTAGGCTCTTACCGAAAAGAAATCGTTCTTCCTGCTGACTGGAAAGGAAAAGACATCTTTGCCCACTTCGGCTCGGTAACTTCCAATATGTACCTTTGGGTAAACGGCCGCTACGTAGGCTATAGCGAAGACAGCAAACTGGAAGCCGAATTTGATCTGACCAACTACCTGAAACCTGGCAAAAACCTGATTGCCTTCCAGGTGTTCCGCTGGTGCGACGGCAGTTATCTGGAAGATCAGGACTTCTTCCGTTATTCCGGCGTAGGACGCGACTGCTATCTGTATGCACGCGACAAGAAACGCATTCAGGATATCCGCGTCACTCCCGATCTGGACAGCCAGTATAAAGACGGTACACTGAACATAGCTATCGACATGAGAGGCAGCGGCACTGTAGCTCTTGACCTGACAGACGCACAAGGAAAAAGTGTAGCCACAGCCGATCTGAAAGGTTCCGGCAAATTGAACACGACTATCAACGTAGCCAATCCTGCCAAATGGACTGCTGAAACACCCAACCTCTACACATTGACCGCTACTCTGAAAAATGGAAGTACCGTTACTGAAGTGATCCCTGTCAAGGTAGGTTTCCGCAAGATCGAACTGACAGGCGGACAAATACTCGTCAACGGCCAACCAGTACTCTTTAAAGGAGCCGACCGTCATGAAATGGACCCGGACGGTGGTTATGTCGTTTCCCTCGAACGTATGATACAAGATATCAAGGTTATGAAACAGCTTAATATCAATGCAGTACGTACCTGCCATTATCCAGACGACAACCGCTGGTATGACCTTTGCGACCAATATGGTTTATACGTAGTAGCCGAAGCCAATGTCGAATCTCACGGAATGGGATATGGAGACAAGAGCCTTGCCAAAAACCCCATTTACGCCAAAGCACATATGGAACGTAATCAGCGCAATGTACAACGTAGTTACAACCATCCGTCCATCATCTTCTGGTCATTGGGTAACGAAGCCGGTATGGGACCTAACTTCGAACATTGCTATACATGGATCAAGAACGAAGACAAGACACGTGCCGTACAATATGAACAAGCGGGAACCAGCGAATTCACCGACATTTTCTGCCCGATGTATTATGATTACAATAACTGTATCAAATATTGTGAAGGCAACATTGACAAACCCCTTATCCAATGCGAATATGCACACGCTATGGGCAACTCACAAGGTGGATTCAAGGAGTACTGGGACATCACCCGCAAGTACCCGAAATATCAAGGTGGATTTATCTGGGACTTTGTCGACCAGTCCTGCCATTGGAAAAATAAAGACGGTGTAGCCATCTACGGCTATGGAGGCGATTTCAACAAATATGACGCTTCGGACAATAACTTCAATGACAACGGCTTGATCAGCCCCGACCGCGTACCGAACCCGCATGCTTACGAAGTAGGATATTTCTATCAGAATATCTGGACTACTCCGGCCGATCTTTCCAAAGGTGAGATCAATATCTATAACGAGAACTTCTTCCGTGACTTGTCTGCATTCTATCTGGAATGGCAGTTACTGGCTAACGGGGAAATCGTACAAAACGGCATCGTATCAGACCTGAATGTAGCCCCGCAACAGACTGCAAAACTTCAACTCCCATTCGACATAAAGAACATCTGTTCTTGCAAGGAGTTGCTTCTGAACGTCAGCTACAAGCTAAAAGCTGCCGAGACATTGCTTCCTGCGGGAGAAACCATCGCTTATGACCAAATGAGTATCCGTGACTACAAGGCACCGGAGCTAAAACTGGAAAACAAGCAGTCCTCCAATATCGCAGTCGTAGTTCCCTCTTTCCAGGATAACGACCGCAACTATCTGATTGTCTCCGGCGAAGACTTCACGCTCGAATTCAACAAGCACAACGGTTACCTCTGCCGCTACGACGTCAGCGGAACGCAACTGATGGAAGACGGAAGTGCACTGACTCCCAACTTCTGGCGTGCTCCGACCGACAACGACTTTGGAGCAGGATTACAACACAGATATGCCGCATGGAAGAATCCGGAACTAAAACTGACTTCATTGAAGCATGATATAGAAAACGAACAAGCAGTGGTTCGCGCAGAATACGACATGAAATCTATTGGTGGAAAGCTGTTCCTGACGTATGCCATCAATAATAAGGGAGCAGTAAAAGTAACTCAAAAGATGGAAGCAGACAAGAGCAAGAAGGTTTCCGACATGTTCCGTTTCGGAATGCAGCTGCGTATGCCTGTCACCTTCAATGAGATTGAATATTACGGACGCGGACCGGGTGAAAACTATTCTGACCGTAACCACGCCGCAAGGATCGGCAAGTACCGCCAGACCGTAGAAGAACAATTCTATCCATACATCCGCCCGCAGGAAACCGGTACCAAAACTGATATCCGCTGGTGGAGACTGCTTAATATCGGCGGCAACGGACTGCAGTTTGTAGCCGATGCACCGTTCTCCGCTTCCGCACTGAATTATACAATCGAATCATTGGATGACGGTGCCGGCAAAGACCAGCGTCACTCACCGGAAGTAGAAAAAGCCAACTTCACAAACTTCTGTATTGATAAGGCACAAACGGGACTCGCCTGCGTAAACAGCTGGGGTGCTATCGCTTTGGAAAAATACCGTCTTCCATATCAGGATTATGAGTTCAGTTTCATAATGAATCCTGTATATCATAAACTGAAGTAAAAAACATAGTTAAAAAACACGGTATCAGAGTACAAGAATACCGAATTTAAAGTACTTTTGCAGCCGGAAACTTATTTCATAGAATAAGTTTCCGGCTTTTCTTCCTTAGATCATCTATCCATACAATGAATGTACACAGCGACGAACGCACAATTTTAAAAAACAGATAAATATAAAGTATGAAAAGTAGAATTGTTTTTTTTGCATTTTGCTTAGCCCTCTTGTCTAGTTGCGGCAATAAGGGCAATGACACAGGAAAGGTTCCTGAATATGCAGTACAAGAGTTACAAAAGACGACCGCTAATTTAACAACTGCCTATCCGGCTACCATCAAAGGTAAACAAGATGTAGAAATCCGCCCCCAAGTATCAGGCTTCATCACAAAACTCTGTGTAGACGAAGGAGCAGCTGTACGTAAAGGACAAGTGTTGTTCATTGTTGATCCGACTCAATACGAAGCAGCTGTACGCACTGCCAAAGCAGCAGTGGCTACAGCAGAAGCAGCAGTGAGCACTCAACAGATGACGTATGACAATAAGAAAGAGTTGAACAAAAAGCAAATCATCAGTGACTATGACCTGGCAATGGCCTGTCTCTTATACACATCTCCGAGCCCACGAGACTCCTGAGCATCTCGT
>ENA-OYZD01000584-OYZD01000584.1-human-gut-metagenome-genome-assembly--contig:-NODE-584-length-17033-cov-5.749499_pt1 | contig 17033 bp, 16 predicted proteins | sample MGYA00244073_ERZ653470 | MGnify/ENA primary metagenome ERZ653470 (study PRJEB26926, sample SAMN06164895) | human gut metagenome | biome: ENVO:00009003; feature: ENVO:2100002; material: ENVO:00002003... | reverse complement strand
AAGATCGTCGGCAGCGTCAGATGTGTATAAGAGACAGTTACAGGGGAGATATTAAAGGTAATAAAAGAGCTTGCCAAAGAGAAAATGACCATGGTCATCGTTACCCATGAAATGGCATTCGCCCGTGATGTGGCAAATCATGTTATCTTTATGGACGACGGCTATATCGTGGAGGAGGGTACTCCGGAGGAAGTTTTCGGTCAGACCCAGAACGAAAGAACAAAGCAGTTCTTGCAGAGATTTAATGACAGATAAGACGGGAAATTGTTGTAAAATATAAGAGATGATAACGTTTTCTGTGATTAATGCACAAAAGAAGTGTGACAATATTGTTAGAAATTTCAACACTTTTTGGAATAAAAAAAGTGAAAACCCCTTGATTTTAGGGAGAAAGTCTGCTATAATAAGACTAGAATTGAATGACAATTCATAAAACTATATTCATATGGAGGAGATTAACGATGAAAATTTCTAAGATTCTCGCTGGTATGTCAGCAGCAGCTATCGTAGCTTCTATGGCAATGATCCCAGCATCAGCAGCAGGCACAAAGCTCAACGTAAGCGATGACCTTCTTGCAATCGGCAGACAGTCACAGGATGACATTTTCGCAATTTTCTTTAGAGGCGATGAGTCTGAGGGCAACGTAGTTAAGGACGGTATCTCTGATATCACAGCTGTTTACGGTGCATCTTTCACTATCAAGGTTGACAACAACGACTGGAACACGATCGGCGGCGGCGGATCCATCAACTTCAACGACACAAAGAACGGCTGGAACGCTAAGGATTGGGCTGGCGGCTCTTGGGTTGAAGATGATAAGCCAAAGGACACACTCTGCTACACAACAGACGAGGAAGGCACATACGTTCTTGAATACAAGAGCGAGACACCTCTCTTTGACGCAGTTGACGATGAGGAAAAGGGTTATGCAGCAGTTGGTATCAACAACTGGGCAGCAGACCTTAAAGGTATCGACGTTGTAGGTGTGAAGGTTCTCGGTGCTGACGGTAACGCTATCTACGAGGCTGGTTCTAACAAGGACAAGAAGGAAGTTCAGAAGAAGCCAGTAGCTGAGGAGTCAAGCTCTAAGACTGATTCAACAGCTTCAGGCACAGAGTCTAAGAAGGACGATTCTAAGAAGGACGACAAGTCTTCTGCAGCAGCTACTTCAACAGCAGCTACATCTTCAAAGTCTGGCACAACAACAACAGCTACTTCTTCAGCAGCAGCTTCTGACAACGTAGCAGCTACAGGCGCAACAGCAGGTCTTGCACTCGCTGGCGTAGCACTTGCTGGTGCAGCTATCGTTATTTCTAAGAGAAAGTAATCTCTCACAGATAACACACTTGAATAAGTGAATTTATACAGAGCTTTCTGTCATTCGGGAAGCTCTGTTTTTTTGTTCGTTTGTGTAACTTGCACTAATTTGTAAACGATTTCTGTGCAAAACATATGAAATCATGCGCTTAAATTGTGCAAATAGTATATTGAAAATATGTGACAATTGTGTTATAATACAAAAGTAAATATAGGTCAGGCTATGTGTATAGCATGACAATTAAACGGAGGTTATTAAAATGAAAAAGTTTTTAGCTTGCGCTCTTGCACTTACACTTACAAGTGCTATGTTCGCTTCTTGCGGCAGCTCTGATGATTCTTCATCAAAGGCTGAGGCAAAAACTACTACAACAACAACTACAGCTGCTACAACAACAGAGGCTACTACAACAACAGCCGCTCCTGAGTCAACAGCTGATTCAACAGCCGCTTCCGGCACAGAGTCTGAGGGTGAGGCTGCAAAGGATATTTCCGAAATGCCAGCTACTCTGAAGAACTATGAGGAGGCTTCTGTATATTTCAAGAAGGATATGGACGTTGCTTCTATCGTTGAACCTTTCGCTGAGAAGGATTACGAGAACGATGAGTCTCATGTAAATATCTCTGTTGAGGAGCTTGCAGGTATTCCAATGATCAAGGTCGAGACTCTCGATCAGGATAATGGCAACTACAAGATCCCTAAGATCAGATTCCACATGGAGAAGCTCTTCGAGGGTCAGGAAGCTGATCTTGAGAAGATCTTCACTATCAAGGCTGACGTAGTTACAAAGGCTGTTGGCGAGTTCACTGGTGACGACGGCACAAAATCACTCGTTCCTGGTAACTTCATGGGTGCATTCGTTACACAGCCTACAACAGGTGAAGGCGAAAACAGTTGGAACGACCTCTATGACTTCGGCGAGGCTGAGTGGACTTCTGAGTGGGGTTCCTATGAGCTTACAATGAGACCTGGTATCAAGGACGGTGCTACATTTGTAAACTCAACTGAACCACAGTATGTTTCACTTATGAGATGGGGCATTCCAAACCAGGCTGATTTCTACATTGCTGACCTCAGATTTGAGGACGAGGACGGTAACGTTATCGCTTGCGCAAACTTTGGTAAATAATTCATTTCTATACATAAGAAAGGTGCAGATTTTCTCTGCACCTTTTTTTATGTGAATTTTACGCTTACCTCACCTGATATCTCCAAGCTTTTTACCTTTCCGCCTTTGATTTTAGCCGAAAAATCCTGCCCTTTTATTTGACCTGTGGCGGTGATATCTCCCTTGTCATTTTTGAGATACGTCACGCCTTTCTGCGAAATAAGCTTGTCAAGCACAGCGGCAGTCATTGTGACAGCGGAGCTTTCGGGTATGTTTCCTCGGTCAGTTTCGTAGGTCAAACCCTTGTATTCAAGTCGTGCGCTTTCTCCTGAGCAGGTTATAACCATACCGCTGACAGTTTCTGGCGCGGTTATCTCACACTCCCACATATCTGCGCTCTCACGGGTGAAGCTTGCGACGTATTCCGTGCCGTCAATGATGAACTCAGCCGGGGTTTTGTAATCCTCTGCCAGCTTTACGGGTTTGACTTCGGAGCTTTTACCGCATGAGCATAAGCCCATTACCGCCAAAATCGTGAGAAAAAATGCCTTTGTTCTTTTCATTTTGCCCTCCATTAAAAAAGACCCTCTTCATAAGAAGAAGGTCTTTGTTTTTAGTACAGCCTAGTCGGCGTTTTCAAGATCATACAAAAATCGTGGCAAAGCGTCAATAACATCTCTTGCAATGATTCCACGCTCAGATCTTTTGTATCCTGCAAGTAGAGCCGTCGAGCCAAGTGTGAACGACCCAAGTGCCGCCGCATCAAGAGCATCGCACCCCTGAGCTACATAGGAGGAAACAATGCCTGCAAGCATATCCCCTGAGCCACCCTTTGCAAGCGCAGTTGTGCCTTCGGTGCAAAGATAAACTTTTCCACCGTCCACAGCAAATGTGTCAGCCGACTTCGCAAGCACTGTCACACCATATTTTTCTGACAGCCTATATGCAGACCCAAGTCTGTCCGACATGACCTCGCCCACCGTCACGCCACAAAGCCTTGCAAGCTCCGCAGGGTGAGGGGTGAGGATAACTGTACTTTTCTTCTTCAACAGTACATCTATATTCGGACAAAGTGAATTTATTCCGTCAGCGTCCAAAACTATGGGTATCTCCGCTTTTTTTATAAGCTCCGCCACAAGCTTCTCTGTCTGAGCCGTGTGACCAAGCCCACAGCCTATCAGCAAACAGCTTGTCTTTTCGCACTTTTTCAGTATCGTCTCCGCATTTTCAGCCACCATAAAGCCGTCCTTGTCGGTTTTCATTGCCGAGTATGTACATTCATACATACCAGCCGACAGAGAGTTGACTACGCTTTTTGCAGTGCAAAGCTCAAAAAGCCCCACGCCTGTTCGCATTGCCGCCATTGCTGAAAGCCCTGCCGCACCTATATAGCTCTCCGAGCCTGCCACGTTCACCACCTTGCCGAACGTGCCCTTGTGTCCGTCAGCAGGTCTAAAAGGCAGTGCCGCCCTTGCCTTTGTTACGTCAAAAGGCGTTATAACAGGGTATAGGGTATTCTCGCAACGCTCGTCAATACCGATATCTTTTACCAGAATTTCACCGCAAAAGTCCACCGCAGGCTGTAAATAAAGACCCAGCTTACCACGATGAAAGGTCACTGTCACGTCAGCCTTGAACGACAACTTGTCAGCCTGACCATTCCGTGCATTGACTCCCGACGGCAGGTCGCAGGCTATCTTCATGCCTTCACATTTTTCACAAGCTCTGAATACTGGCAGGATATTTTCACGCAAACTGCCATGAAAACCCGTTCCGAAAATGCAGTCCACAAGCACGTCTGCATCCTCGATAAAATCCAGCGCATTTTCAACGGTGAGCACCTGAACGCTCTTATCAAGCCTAGCATACGCTGCCGAGGAGAGGTCAGTGTCAGGCTCACCACAGCATAGGACCACCGCAGGTTTGAGGCCTTGTTCCGCAAGTAAATTTGCCGCCACAAGTCCGTCACCGCCATTGTTTCCCTTGCCAATAAGAAGCACTATCTTTGATGACGCAGACGAGTTGCTCGCAATGACCTCCGAAAGCTGTGCCGCCGCATTGTCCATGAGCTGAGCAAGGCTCACGCCATATTTTTCAGCCTCATGCTCGCAAAATGTCATTTGCTCCACTGTCAATATCCTATCCATTTTTATCCTCCTTTTCATAAGCTATCACCACTGCCGAAGCGATATCCTTGATGTGGGAAAGTGACACCGCAAAGGTCAGCCCCCTCTTTTCAGCCGCCAAAAGCGCATTCCCTGTAAGCTCCAGATAAGGACAGCCAAGCTCGTCACGCAAGCATGACACCTCGTTCAAGGCGAAACCCTCGACCCCTGTGCCTAAAGCCTTTGCGAAGCTTTCCTTTGCCGCCCAATTCGCCGCCATGGATTCGTATGGGTTTTTCTTCTGTGAAAAAAGGGTCAGCTCCTTTTCGGAGTAAACCCTTTCACAGAAACGTCGGCTCTGACAGCTTTTTTTTATGCGTTCGATCTCAATAAGATCAGTTCCGACAAATATTTTCATTGTTATTTCCTCAGTGTTCTCGGAAGCGCAGGCTTCATAAGCTCCAGCATATCATCATCAGGTGTGAAGATAACAGTTGTAAGCCCGAGATTTTTGTGGTTGAATGTTATGTAGTAGTCTGTAAGGCTATCGTCACAAGCGCAGGCAAGGACCTGTGTTGCGCCCTCAGGTACAGAGAAATTCTCGTCAGCAATGCCGAAATCTGTCGCACTGCCGCAACGGAATGTGATAAGGCGCTTTCTTGAACGCTGAGCCGTTATCTTGTCAACGTCTATTTCTCCGTTTGTGAAAATGTATTCATACTCCACATCGAGTTTTGTTGTAAGATAATAACCGCCATAAAGTGCGGCGGCGGCAAGAAAAATGCCTATTACAGAAAACTGCGTGCCGAAAGGGAAGATAAAGCACAGTGCGGCAAGTGCCACGCTTGCTATCATGATGAAAATTTTCTGTATCTTATCGTTCTTTGTGGGAATCTTGCGAACTATCTGTTCCTTGAAGCTGTCCATTATTTGTCCTCCGTTTATTCAGTGCCGCTGAGAAGCTCTTTCATTACCCAGCCGCTTTTATCATTGTATTTTACATATACCCATATGTTTCCGTCGCCGTCTGTTCTCTCGCCGTAGCCGTTTATGGTCTTGCCGTCAGGTATCTTTTCTATCACGTCATATTTCTTTGACGGACCATATCTGAGATTAAGATAAGAAGTGTCTGACTTTACAAGAAATGGGATAGAATCAGGGTATTTCACATCATCACCCAAAGGGAAAAGTGCGTCCTTTTTGAACTTTGTGGTGGTGGTCTTTTTAGTCGCCTTTGTTTCGGCAGATGTTGTGGTTGTGGTGGTGGTCGTCCTCTTTGTTGCCGTTGCGATTATGTCAGGGTCGTAGCCTTCGTCAATGCTCACGTCAGGGTTTTCAAGTGTGCCTGCCGTCACAGAAGTGGTGGTGGTGTAGCCCTCGTAATCCTCATCGTCCTCATCATAATCGTCGCCCATTGTGGCGGTCTTTGTGGTCTCTATAACTCTCTGGGCGGCAGTACCCGTGGTGGTATCCGTTTCGGAGGAGCTTTCTGGAAGCATTGCCCCACATGACGCAAGCCCGAAAACCGCAGAACAAGCCAGCACAGCCGCAAGCAGTTTTGATCTCATTTTTTTATATCCTCTTTTCAGAATTTACACAATTTTATTTTAAGCCAAGAAGCCTTTCTGCGTTGCCGCCGAGAATTTTATCTTTGTTATCCTCGGAAATGTTCAAGCGCAGTATCTTTTCTTTTATAAGGTAGGAACTGTCCCAAGGGCAGTCGCTTGCAAAAAGTATCCTATCAGCCCCATGCTTTTCAACGATAGCCTGCATAAGCTCGTCAGGACACATACTTGTGAAAGCGGTGTCAAAATAAACTTCACCGTCAACTCCTGCCAAAACGTCACGCACCTGCTTCCACATCATGTTTGCACCAAGATGTGCAAGAATGACCTTGAGCTTAGGGTGCTTTTTTATCATGTTCAGCGCCCTCTCAGGTGTGGAGTGGATAAGGTCAGGGGAAACGCAGTCATAGCCCGAATGGAATATAACAGGCAGGTCAGCTCTTTCAATGGCGTCATATATCTTGTCCATGCGCTCATCATCTATCATAAAGCCCTGATAATCAGGGTGAAGCTTTATGCCGTGAAGTCCAAGCTCCTTTATGTGGGCTATCTCCTGCTCATAGTCCTCAGCGTCAGGGTGTATTCCACCGAAGCTTATAAATCTTCCGCCGTCCTGTTGGGCACACCAATCGTTTATAACTCTCTGCTGTGAAGGTTTTGTTGCCACTGATAACAGCACGCCCTTGTCAATGCCCCATTCGTCAAAACGCTGTATGGTTTCCTCTGCAGTGCCTCTTGTGAAAGGAGTTATTCCACTGCAAGCCTGAAGCTTTTCAACAGCCTTTTCCGCTACCTTTGGATTAAAGGCGTGAACGTGAAAATCAATTACCATTTAAAACATCTCTTTCTGAAAATACTTTTCCATATGGTATTATACCACACTTTCAAGCTTCTTTCAACGAATATCGGCAATTTTCACAGTATTTTCATCTAGGGCTATTCCCAGCTTTTCCACACCTCGGGGCAGAAGCCTACTGTGGCTTTCTTGCCGTTTCTTACGATAGGTGCGGCAAAAAGCTCGGGATAGTCAAGAAGCTTTTCTATCTTCTCCTCGGTGCTTCCAAGATATTTTATGAGCATTGCCTGCTCTCCCTTTGCCTTTGGGTCGATAAGCTTGTCAATATCGCCAACAGCCGCAAGCACTGAGTTAAGCTCGCCCTTGCTAAGCCCCTTTGTAGGCAGGTCAACAGATTGGAACTTTATTCCACGCTCTTTGAAATAACGCTCGGCCTTTTTTGTGTCAAAGGATTTTGACTTGCCGAATATCTGTATATTCATGGGATTATCTCTCCGTTTCTGCATTCAAGAATGATAGTAAAAGGACCGTCATTGAGCAGTGAAACTTTCATGTCTGCACCGAAAACGCCCTTTTCTACCTTGCCTGAAATTTTCTCGCCACAGACCTTGCAGAAGTATTCATAAAGTCTGTTGGCCTCGTCAGGCTTGCCTGCATAGATAAATGACGGGCGGTTGCCGTGGTGACAATCTGCATAAAGGGTGAACTGTGAAACGCAAAGAATATCTCCGCCAACATCGTTTATAGAAAGATTTGTTTTGTCGTTCTCGTCGGCGAAAATGCGAAGCTTTGATATCTTGTCGGCAAGCTTGTCGCAGTCAGCCTCAGTGTACTCCTGACCTACTCCGAAAAGTATCAGAAAGCCCTTTTCTATCTCGCCTGTGACCTTGCCCTCGACCTCAACTTTTGCACTTGTGACCCTCTGTATTACCGCTCTCATCAGCCCACCTCCACGGTGTAGCTGTAGGTGTAAACAGCTTCAGGTGCAAGCTTGATAGCGTGAGGCTTGTTTTCGATATCCTCAAAAGCGTCGTCCTCGTAAACAGGTACGCTAGTCCAAGGCTCAAGGCAAATAAACTGAGCGTCAGGGTTGCCTGTGGAAGTCCATACGGCAATGCAGTCAGAATGTGGGAATGAAAGCTTTACGAAACCGCCGTCAGACTTTTTCAGGGTGACAGCCTTTGAAGCAGGGTGGTCTTTCATGATAACGTCATAGTCGAAAAGCTCTCTGGTGAGAGTGATAGTCTTTTCACCGTCAAGGATAGTCCTCTCGCCGTTTGGGATAGGCTGAACGATATGCTCGTTTTTTTCGTACTCAACTGTGCATTTGCCACCTTGGATATCGCAGATAAAAGCAGGGTGACCGCCGAGATAGAAGTACATAGCCTTTTCATCAGTGTTCTTTACTGTGTTTGTGACGGTGACTTTTGAACCTTTTATGGAGTAGGTGACTTCAAGCTCAAAGTGGTATGGGTATTGAGCAAGTGTCACGTCATTGTCTTTGAGGGTAAAGCTCAGTGAATTTTTTGTGCTGCCTGAGAAAGCAAATTCGCTGTCACGGGCGAAGCCGTGGTTTGCAGCCATGTGATATTCCTGACCGCCAGCCTTGTAGGTGCGGTCTTTAGGGGAGCATATGAACGGGAAGAGAATAGGAGCGTAGCGTTTCCAAGCGTCACCGCATTGCCAGAGATATTCTTTGCTGTCCAGTTTGATAGAATGAAGCTCAGCACCGAAAGTGTCGGCTGAGACAGAGAGTTTATCATTTTTTATTTCATAAAGCATAAATCAGACCTCCGAGAGAAAAATTTTATACCTTATTATTATAGCACATTGTTTGGGAGATGTCAAAACCAAGTGAGCAGTGAGGTTATGAGGTCGGCTGGGGCATGGGCGAAAACGTTTGAAAAAACTTAAAGGTCTGTTGAAAATTCTGTTCCGGTATCAATATTTTAACAGTTAAATTTTATGACTTTGATACAGAATAACTAAAATATTTTCAATTGTTTGTGTAAGCTGACAAAACTTGTGATGACTATTGACTTTAAATTGGAGATAGTCTATAATAAAATGGTAAGATTATTTAATTGTGCAGTGCTTTTTTGTTCACAGCTTCAGACTGCACTGAGGAGAAATGTTTATGAATATTAAAGAAGCAAAACAACAGATACTTAATGCAATACAAGCCTATCTCATTAAAGACGAATTTGGCGATTACCGAATTAGCATAGAACATCAGAGACCTGTGTTCCTGCTTGGCGCACCTGGTATCGGTAAGACCGCTATCATGGAGCAGATAGCTCAGGAAACTGGCGTAAACCTTGTTACCTACTCGATGTCCCACCACACAAGAGAGTCTGCCCTCGGTCTTCCTGTTATTGTACATAGAAACTACACCGGTGCTGACGTGCAGATATCCGAGTACACGATGAGTGAGATCGTGGCTACTCTTTATGACACTATCGAAGCCACTGGCATCAAAGAGGGTATTCTCTTCCTTGATGAGATCAACTGCGTTTCCGAGTCCCTTGCTCCTGCAATGCTCCAGTTTTTGCAGTATAAGGTTTTCGGACTTCATCAGGTTCCGGCAGGTTGGGTAGTTGTTACAGCAGGTAACCCGCCTGAGTTCAACAAGTCTGTTTCTGAGTTCGATATCGTTACTCTCGACCGTGTTAAGAGGGTCGAGTGTCAGCCTGATTTCGGCGTTTGGAAAGAATATGCTTACTATGCAGGCGTTCACCCTGCTATCATATCATATCTTGAGCTTCACCCTGACCATTATTATATGGTAGACGCAAGCGATAAGAACAACTACCGCTTTGTTACTGCCCGTGGCTGGGAGGACCTTTCTGAAATGATGCAGCTTTATGAGGAGAGCGGTATCCTTGTTGACCACGCTCTGGCTGCTCAGTATGTACAGAACCCAGAGTTCTCAAAGGGCTTTGCGGAATATTATGACAGATTCAACTACTATCGTGAGAAATATGACGTTGACGCTATCCTCGAGGGCGGCATAACTGCTCAGAATATTGCTGACGCAAGAGCGGCAGGCACTGAGGAAGCTGTGGCTCTTATGAATCTGCTTATGGACGGCATCACATACACAATGAGAAGCTGTATCCAAATGGAGAAGATGATAAGACTTATCCACCCAAGAATGGAAGATATCCTTGTGAAGATAAACAATGGTCTTTCATGCCGTCAGATAATCAGTGAACACATCATGGACTGCAACAAGAGCCTTGACAAGGCGGTAAGAGCAAGAAACATCTCGCCGTCTAACAAGAAGATCCAGCACTGGATACTCCACAATCTGGAAGCTTATCTTGATAAGTGTACGAACGAGGGAAGAGATAACAAAAACCGCTGTACTGTTATTTTGCAGAACTCCTTCAACAATCTGCTCCATGGCGCAAACAACGTTACACAGCAGTCTATGAATGGTCTGAAATATGCTTTTGACTTCCTTGAGAATGCTTATGGCGCTGACAGCAATGTTATGAAGAAGTTTATCGAGGAGCTGAAAATAAATTGCCACACCACAAACTTCATCAAGAAGTACGGCTCAGAGCAGTTCTACAGACTTGCAGGTGAGCCTGTTCAGCAGCCTACCTACAACAATCTCTATGACCTTAATCTTACTGATTGCCTTTTAGAGCAGGAATAAGCATAGATACAAAATGAATATCACACGGGCGAACACTGTTCTCCTCTACAATGTTTTACTACAGAGTGGGGGTGACGGAGGTTCGCCCGTTTTGGTTTTTGAATGGCTTTTGAGCTGAACGCATACATATTTGTTAATATAAAAAGCTTGTAATTTGCGAAAAAGTGTGATATAATATCTAAGAGTGTACAAACGAGAATCAGTGAGGTTTTTACTATGGGCAAGATTTATGATTTAGGCATAGACGTAGGTTCGACCACGGTCAAGACGGTAATTCTTGACGAGGGCGAGTTTATTTATAACAAATATGAAAGACACTTTTCAAAGGTCAGGGAAACGGTGGCTGAGCAGCTGCGTGCTATCAGAGAGCTTTATCCTGAGGACAAGTTCAGGATAGCCATAACAGGCTCGGCAGGTCTTGGCATCGCTGAGGCAAGCGGTATCTCTTTCGTGCAGGAGGTCTTTTCTGCTTTTATCGCTGTAAACAAGAAGTATCCAAAGGCTGACGTTGTGGTTGAGCTTGGCGGTGAGGACGCTAAGATAATCTTCCTCACAGGGGGCGTTGAACAGCGTATGAACGGCTCTTGCGCAGGTGGCACAGGTGCTTTTATCGACCAGATGGCAGGACTTTTGGGCGTTACCCCTGATGAGATGAACGACCTTGCTCTTAAGGCTGAAAAGACTTATCCTATCGCTTCAAGATGTGGTGTTTTCGCAAAGTCTGATATTCAGCCGCTTCTTAATCAGGGCGCAAGAAAAGAGGACATATCTGCTTCTATCTTTCAGGCTGTTGTTGACCAGACAGTTTCAGGTCTGGCGCAGGGCAGAAAGATCGGCGGTCAGGTGCTTTTCCTTGGCGGTCCGCTTACATATCTCAGTGCACTGAGAAAGGCATTCAGAACTACTTTGAACCTTGACGAGGAACACGCTATTCTTCCTGAAAATTCTTCATGCTATATGGCTTTCGGTGCAGCACTTCATGCTGACACGCTGGCGGAGGAAATGACTATAGACGAAGCCCTTGACAAGATAGTGAACGCAAAGGCTACTGACAATATCGTGGTAGGCAAGCCACTGTTTGCAAGCCGTGAGGAATATAATGCTTTCGTGGAAAGACACAAGAAGTCTGACCTTAAATATGAGGATATAAGAACATACAGGGGCGACGCTTATCTTGGCATAGACGCAGGCTCGACAACCACAAAGCTTGTGCTTATCACACCTGACGGAAAGCTTCTTTATCAGCACTACTGCTCAAACAAGGGTCAGCCGCTGGATATAATCGCTTCAAAGCTTGAGGAGATCTACAGCCTTGCTACCCCTGAGCTTAACATAAAGGCTTCTGCGGTAACAGGCTACGGTGAGGATCTTATAAAGGCAGGTCTGGGCGTTGACTATGGTATAGTTGAAACTGTTGCTCACTATAAGGCGGCGGCTTATTTCTGCCCTGACGTTGATTTTATCATCGACATCGGCGGACAGGATATAAAGTGCTTCAAGATAAAAAACAACGCTATTGACAGCATTATGCTCAACGAGGCTTGTTCATCAGGCTGTGGCTCGTTCATTCAGACTTTTGCAGGTGCAATGGGATATGACATCGCAGAGTTTGCAAGGCTCGGTCTGTTTGCAAAAGCACCTGTGGAGCTTGGCTCAAGATGTACAGTGTTCATGAACTCATCTGTAAAGCAGGCGCAAAAGGACGGAGCTTCCGTTGAGGATATCTCTGCAGGACTTTCTTCGTCTATCATCAAGAACGCAGTTTACAAGGTAATAAGAGCCAAGTCTATTGACGAGCTTGGCAAGAATATAGTCGTTCAGGGCGGAACGTTCCTTAACGACGCTGTGCTCAGGTCATTTGAAATGGAGCTTGGCAGAAACGTTATAAGACCTGCCATTGCGGGACTTATGGGTGCGTTCGGCTGTGCGCTTTTCGCAAAGGAAAAATCTCAGGGCAGGGACGGCAAGTCAGGCGTTCTTACAAAGGCTCAGCTTGAAGAATTCGCTTACAATTCAAGAGCCGTTCAGTGCGGTGGCTGTGGTGCGCACTGTAACCTTACTATAATAAGATTTAATGACGGCAGAAGATTTACTTCCGGAAACCGCTGTGAAAAGGGTGCAGGCATAAAGATAACCGACAGAACGGAAAACATGATAGAGTATAAGTATAACAAGATACTTTCTTATGCTGACAACAAGCCTGCAAAGCCTATTGCAAAGGTAGGTCTGCCGCTTGCGCTGTCTTATTATGACCTTATGCCGTTTTTCTCAACACTGCTCACAAGCCTTGGCTTTGAGGTGGTGCTGTCTGAGGAGTCAACGAGAGATACATATTACAAGGGTCAGCAAACTATTCCGTCTGATACGGTATGTTATCCTGCAAAGCTTTGTCACGGTCATATAGAGAGCCTCCTTGACAAGGGCGTGGACTTTATATTCTATCCTTGCATGAGCTACAATGCTGACGAGGGTCAGTCGGACAATCACTATAACTGTCCTGTTGTTGCTTATTATCCTGAGCTTCTAAAGGCTAACAATGACAAGCTGAATGATGATAATTTCATCATGCCTTATCTTGACATAAACATCAAAAAGCACGTTGCAAAGGCAATGGCAAGAGCGCTTTCAAAGTATAACATCACTGCAAAGCAGGTGCTTGGAGTGCTTAACAAGGCTTATTCTGAGCAGGTGAGATACCATAGGGATATCGAGGCTAAGGCGCAGGAGATAATCGCTGAGGCAAGGGCAAAGGGCCAGAAAATAATCGTTCTGGCAGGCAGACCTTACCACATCGACCCTGAGATAAACCACGGCATACACAAGCTTATCGCTTCTCTTGGCTTTGCTGTTATTACCGAGGACAGTGTGGCGATGAAAGTTGATACACCTCCACTTGACGTACTCAATCAGTGGACTTATCATTCAAGGCTTTACAGAGCGGCAGAGTATGTATGCGAGAATGATGATATGCAGCTCGTTCAGCTGGTATCCTTCGGCTGTGGTATCGACGCTGTTACAACAGACGAGGTGAGAGCGATACTTGAAGAAAAGGGCAAGCTTTACACTCAGCTAAAGATAGACGAGATAACGAATCTCGGTGCGGCTAAGATAAGACTCAGGTCTTTGGCGGCGGCACTGGAGGAAAAAGAAGCCAGCGCAAATGCTGAGAAGAAAATGGACAAGGAGGCAATGTAATGGCTGAAAAAGAGATAAAACACGCAGGCTCGGACAGAGTAAAAAGGTCTTATTTTGACAAGTCAAGACGTGAGGAATACACTATACTTATACCTGATATGCTTCCTATACACTTCAAGCTTATCATGGCGATATACAAAAAATACGGCTATAACATGGAGCTTTTGCAAAACTGCTCACGAAACGTTATAGACGAGGGACTTAAAAACACACATAATGACGCTTGCTATCCTGCGCTTCTTGTTATCGGACAGTTTATGGACGCTCTCAAAAGCGGCAAGTATGACCTTGAACACACGGCTCTTCTTATGTCACAGACGGGCGGCGGCTGTCGTGCTTCAAACTATATCCACCTTATAAGAAAGGCGCTGTCAACGCAGTTTCCTGAAGTGCCTGTTCTGTCGCTGAATTTCAGCGGACTTGAAAAGGACGCTTCCATAGATATCACCCCTGCCATTGCAATGAAGCTTATTTATGCGGTACTTTACGGTGATATGCTCATGCTTTTGTACAATCAGTGCAAGCCTTACGAGATAGAGAAAAATTCTACGGACGAGCTTTTGGCAAGGTGGCAGCACAGGCTTGGAAAGCTGTTTGCTACCCCGAGCAGATATATGCACACAAAGAGCATTTACAATGCAATGCTCAAAGACTTTGCGGCGCTGCCGAGGACAAAGGAGAAGAAGCCTAAGGTCGGTATCGTGGGAGAGATATACGTTAAGTATTCGCCTCTTGCAAACAATCACCTCAACGATTTTCTGCTGTCTGAGGGCTGTGAGCCTAACGTGCCGGGACTGTTGGACTTCGTGCTTTACTGTGCGTCGGACGCTATCAATGACGAGAAGCTTTATGACAAGAAAACCAGCCGCACTCTTATGTACGGCATTGGTTATGATGTGCTTTACAAGTTCCAGAAGCAGCAGATAAAGGTCATCAACGAGCAGGGCATTTTCCAGCCGCCTCATGATTTTGAACACCTTAGAAAGTGTGCTGATAAGTATATTAGTCAGGGCGTAAAAATGGGCGAGGGCTGGCTCATCACTGCTGAAATGGCGGCTCTTGCAGAAACAGGCACAAAGAACATAATCTGCACTCAGCCGTTCGGCTGTCTGCCTAACCATATTGTTGCAAAGGGTATGTCAAGAACTATCAAGCAGGCTTATCCGGACGCAAACATAGTTGCAATCGACTATGACCCGGGTGCGACAAAGGTCAACCAAGAAAACCGTATCAAGCTTATGCTTGCTAATGCAGTCATGGATTAATAGAGAACAGAAAGATAAAACCCCCTCGGAGCTTGGCTCGGAGGGGGTTTTTGTTAGTGATAGAATTCTTTCGTTTCAAGATAGGATATTTGTTCCGGTGAAATAAAATCAAGGGCTTTTATTTCCTCTGCCACCTGCTCGGCACTGCTCTTTGTCAGCCTGACGTCAATGTCGATCACGTCAATTATGCGGATATTGTCGCTGAAAATATCGTCCGAATTACGGGTGTATAAAGTTATGGAGGCGAAGTTGCCTGCAAGGTTGCGGTTTTTCAGACAGTCGATATAATCGCTAAAGCTCTTTTCACGGCTGTCCAGAGCTTTAATGTAAATGTCTGTAAGCTGCTCAGCCTGCTCTTTAGTGAGAGTTTTTCTGCCTTCTGGGTTTTTGTAGCTTGAGGTATAGGTCATTATATCTTCGTCTGTCTGCACCCACACCCAAACGTGGTCATAGTCGGTGAGCACTGACAGGTCAGGCTTGCCAGCGAAACCGTCGCAAAGATATGAAATGAAGTTAAAGGCAAATATCATGATCATATATACAGCAAAGACTGCTATCCATTTTACGAATTTCGCTATTGTCAAGGTGCTCTTTGCAGAGAATATCCTTATAAGAAGGTAGCTCAGTAGCACCACTGGCAGCAGAACTATGTTGTCAGGATCGGAAAGAACGTAGGTCGTCACGGTCACAATGCCGAGGATAAGAACTATCTCACGAAAAGCGGTGAATACAAATGGCTTGCCTGTGGCTCTGCCGTCACGCTTTTTGTAGATGAAATACAGCAGGCATATGAGTGCTGCCGAAAGCAGCGAGCTGCCCATGAGCATTAAAACCAGTGCGTTTGAATAGCCGTTATCCATAAGATAAGCAGGAAATGCACTCCACGCAAACCACTTATCTGTAATGATTTCAATATCATCACTGCCTCGTGTTGAGAAAATGCTGATAGATGAAAGAACTATGCACCTTGGCAGTATCGCCTCACAGGCTGTTATTATCACAGCCGTGTATATGACCTCCGCAAGCCTGCCGCAGCAGACAAGACACAGTATCACAACAAGATCAACGAACAGGCAGGTAGAAAGCTCAGTGAGAAACAGCACTGCGGCATACCTTGCAAGTATCTTCAAAGATAGATCGGTGGTTATGATAGTGGAAATAAACTGAATGATGTTCCAAAAAACTACAGGCAAGATGTGCAGCTTTACAAGTGTGCAAAGCTTTGAGAAAAAGCGTTCCTTTGCACCTGCGGGCAGTGAGTAGGCAAGGTCTGCGTGACTTTTGCTGTAGCTCTCATGGAAAAGAGCGAACACAGTGAAAACTCCGCACAGTGCGACAGCGGCAACGCCAATGTATGCAATGTCATAGCCCTGATAGTAGTTCGTTATGCTTTCATTGTAGTAAGTAATAAAATTCCGTATGGACATCTGCACGATGTAATTTACAAAAAGCACCAGATTTGTGATTATAAAAAACAAACTGTTCGCTTTAAGATCACGGTTTGAGGTCTTACTTATCCTCTTCGCTGCTGACAGCATATCCACGCACCTCCATTTCGTAAATGAAAATCTCTTCAAGTGTGAGAGGGACAAGCTCCAGAACGGCAGGGGAGAGAGCAGAAAGCTTTGCGGTGATATCCGCTTTTTCGCCCTTTGCCACCACGGTGGAAACTCTTCCGAGTTTTTTGAAACGGAGCACTTCGACGCCTGCGTTTTCTATGGCGGAGCGGTCAAGCTCGCCCTCAGGCAAGGCTATCTGCACCTTTTCAAAGCCCTCTCTTACATCATCAATATCCTTGGCGAAAATGACCTCGCCTTTGTGCAGGAGCATTGCTCTGTCGCAAAGCTCGCCTATCTCGGTGATGTTGTGTGAGGACACCACAAGGGTCGCACCACGGTCGAAAATATCGTCAACTATCATTGTACGGATAAGCTTTCGCATGGCAGGGTCAAGGCCGTCAAAAGCCTCGTCAAGGAGGATATACTTTGTTCGGCAGGCAAGTGCAGCCGCAACGAT
>ENA-OYZD01000554-OYZD01000554.1-human-gut-metagenome-genome-assembly--contig:-NODE-554-length-17776-cov-5.902150_pt1 | contig 17776 bp, 16 predicted proteins | sample MGYA00244073_ERZ653470 | MGnify/ENA primary metagenome ERZ653470 (study PRJEB26926, sample SAMN06164895) | human gut metagenome | biome: ENVO:00009003; feature: ENVO:2100002; material: ENVO:00002003... | reverse complement strand
TATTGCCATCATGGAGTCCGGTCTGAAAAGGCTGGAGGCACAGGAGCAAAAATACTCTGCCGAGTTGGATAAGGCTTTGGATGAATACGCTGAACTGAAAGCGCAGGCTGCGGATTTTGACTCGGTAGAGCTGTACAAAGCACGGCAGGTCCTCCGTCCTGCGCAGGAAAAGGCAGCGGAAAGGCAGTTGGAGGAAACCTTGCAGAAGAAGCCTTCGTTCAGTCTGCTGCTCAGCGCAAAGCAGGAAGTATCCAGACTGCTTGGAGAGGACACAGAAGAGCGGCAGGCACGGCAGATGGTTATTCGTCGGCAACGGTCAGACCCGCAAAAGCCCAAGCACTTCCAGCGCTAAGTGATAAAAATGCACATTTTCCCTATTGACTTTCCAACTCTAATCCGTTAGAATAATACTAACAGATTAGAATGAAAGGCCGCTAGAATGAGTATACCAAAAGTTTTTGAAAGCGAATACCGTTTTTGCCTGATCCTTTGGGATCATGAACCCATCAAGAGCAGAGATTTAGCTCAACTTTGTGAAGAGCAACTAGGCTGGAAGGTTACTACCACTTACACGGTAATAAAGCGTTTGTCGGAGCGTGGCGTGATAAAGAATGAGAATACAATTGTTTCTTCGCTGGTATCCAAGGAGCAGATACAGACAGCTGAAATTGAGGAATTGGTCGAGAAAAAATTTGCCGGTTCGATTCCGGCCTTTTTGACTGCATTTACCAAAAGCCAACAGCTCACAGCCGATGAAATTCAGGAGATGCAGCAGATGATTGACCGCTTTCGGAAGGAGTATCCGGATGACTGAATTGTTTATGAAGCTGCTTAATATGAGCATCAATGCCGGATGGCTTGTTCTGACTGTTCTGCTTGTTCGCATCATATTCCGTAAGGCCCCCAAATGGCTGTTCCCCGTATTGTGGAGCTTTGTGTGGATTCGGCTTCTCATGCCAAACGCATTGGAAAGTCGCTTGAGTGTCATTCCTGATATAAGTGGCTTTTCGGCATCCGAGCAGGGCCTGCTTTCTGCTAAAGGTTTCACTGCTCCTGTTCCTTATGTTGGAATCGTCTGGTGTACTGGTATGGCAGCAATGCTTCTGTTTGAAGCATTAAGCTATGTACATCTCCGCAGCAAAGTAAAAACTGCTGTCCGGCTCTCGTCAAACGTGTATCAAAGCGAGCATGTGAATGCTCCATTTATTCTTGGCCTGTTTGCGCCGCGCATCTATATTCCGTTCCATATAAAGAGCAAGGAATTGGATAGCATAATTGCATATGAACGTGCGCATATAAAACGCCGCGATCATTGGCTAAAGCCCATTGCGTTCTTAATTCTTTCTCTTTATTGGTTCAATCCTTTGATTTGGATTGCGTATTATTTCCTTTGTAAAGATATTGAGTTGGCATGTGACGAATACGCTATCAAGGATATGAGTGATTCTCAGCGCGCTGCGTATTCGCAGACGTTGCTCTCCTGCACTGCAAACCAGCGTATTTTTGCGGCCTGCCCGCTGGCCTTCGGCAGTAAGAATGTGAAAACACGAATCCGTGCTGTACTTTCTTATCGAAAGCCTCATACTTGGATCATAACCGTGACCGCGATACTTGTTTTGGCAGTTGTCGCCTGCTTTATGACAAACCCGAGACAACCAAAAGAAAGTACTGCTCAGGGTAGCAACTATATTGATCTAAATCAGCCTCCAACATTGGACGTGATTCAAAATGGACAAACTATTTCGGATAGAAGTAGTAGCGAAGATCGGCAACGTGAAGTAGAGCTTGAGAGCGCTTTGTTGGGAGAAGCGATAAAGAAGCAAGAGTCTCTTACTCAAATTCAAACAACTGATTTTTACAGATGAAAAGTCCTACGTTATCTATAGGATTGACGTTAATTTAACTGTCGATGTGGTTACATGGAAGGAGGGAAAATTCATGAAAATCATTTGAGGAAGCACATGGCCTGTCTGTTCAACGGATTCTGGCTCATGTGCTGAACCAAGAAGACATCAGACAAAAATCAGTTAAAAAGGAGCGTTGTTTATGCAAAAGATCAAGTCACTGGCCGCAGTTTTTCTGGCCCTTTTTATCCTCGCAGCGATTCCGACACAGGCTCTCGCCGCCGAAGCTCATGTTGATGCTATCACTGCACATACTCATCAATGGTATTTTGACCATTATGACACTACGTATATCCCAATTGACGATGAAACTCACTTAAAGACGCTCTATCCTGTGTATAAATGCTCCGTTTCTGGTTGTAGTGCTTTCGACATCAGGGATGGTTATGAATCAACGCCGTCCCATACAATGACCAGTTACTCGTATACGGGGAGCAATTATCATGCGGGTAATTATCATTATATCCGCTATGAACGGCATTGCGTCCAGTGTGGACATTCCACTGGCTATTGGGATCATTACAGCTGCCCCGGTAATGGGCATTGCATCCTGCCCCAGTCTGTTTTCCCGGTTTTGACAGATAAGTAAGTGACAGCTGAGCAGCGGCATGGGTGAATATTTCTCCCATGCCGCTGCTTGCATTATTGGAGTGCAGTTAAATGATTGTTTTCTTTTACGAAAAGGTGCGCTTAAAGCGCGGCGCTTGGCAGACGGTGAGTATTGTATTGCTGATAGCTTTCCTTTGTGCATTTTTTACTCTCTTTGATGGCTTCATTTGCCAGAAAGAACAGGATATGGAGAGCGCCTACGCAGTGATTCCCGTAACTGTCGTCGTATCCAATCTTACCGGCACGAAAACCGATGACCTGAAAATTACAGACTATATTATCAACTACTTTCTCTCTGACAAATATGCTTATGGCGGGGAGCTTCAGGAAAAAGCATTTTCCTCCTATGTGAAGGATGTTTGCCTGAAAGCATCTGTCTATTACAGCCAAGGGACGGGTTTTTCGAGTCGGCAAAAGCTGATTGGCATTACTTCTGTTGATGCCGCATCGGAATTGGCACCCGTTTCAGGAAATTCGATTACTTATTTTGAAGGATACGACGAATCAATTTTTACCTCAAATAAAGCAGCGTGTCTTGTTTCGACCGCAGCGGCAGAAGAACTGTCGCAAGATACTGATAATAATGGTAATGTCATATTGACGGTTCAGATGTCGCCTGCTGCGACCGGTGAAGCGGCCACACAGATTTCGCTCGAAATTGCTGGGACGTATTCGTCGGAATCTCAAACGATCTATTGTCCATTCAGCTGCGTTGCCGCAGTACAAACAGAGCTGGATGGGAAGATTACGGGGGATAGCTTGAGCGCCACAGTGCGCGATAATCATGAGCTGGACGAATTCCGGAAAATACTGATGCGTCACTTCGCAAATGTGGACCCATCCGGGCATCAAGAAGAAATCAATAATTCTCCAGCCCTCCGATATCAGCAATTTGCCATAACAGTTCATGACGAAACACTCCGCGAAACTCTGAATGCTTTGAATCGAAATTTGCAAACACTGTATCGACTAAAACCAATTTTTGCCTGCACAGAGGTCATGATTGGCACCGCCGCAGGTTTTTTCTATATTCATATCCGAAGGCGGGAATTTGCCATTGCACGATCTCTTGGTACAAAACGCATTGAAACGGTCATTATGGTATTCGTCGAGATATGTCTGATGTTTTTGGTTGGCGCAGCTATTGGAACAATTCTCATCCTGGTTGTCCAAGAGACTGCCATCCAATATGCCATGGCCGCAGCACTCTTTTTTGCTATGAATGTCGGGGCAATTACAGCTTGCTTGATGGCAACTGGAAAAAGCGGAATCCGATTACTACGGGAGGTTGAGTAGCATGTCCGTATTATCTGTGCAAAGTGTTTCTTATTCATACAAAACAAAATACCAAACTGTTCAGGCTGTAAAAGACGTCTCGTGTGATTTGAGTGCTGGAACTCTTTATGCGTTAGTCGGCAAAAGTGGAAGTGGGAAGACAACACTGCTTTCATTACTGGCAGGACTGGATACGCCGCAGAGCGGAGACATAATGGTCAACGGCCAGAGTTTGCGGGAAATAGACGTGGATATCTACCGCCGCAAGCAGGCGTCTGTGATTTACCAAAGCTATAATTTGTTTCCACTTATGACTGTTTGTGAAAACGTCATGTACCCCTTAAAGCTGCTGAGGCATTCCGATGCCGATGCAAAAAAAGAGGCACAGATTGCTCTTGAAAAAGTCGGTCTGGGCGAAAGTTATTGGAAGCGACTCCCTGCCATGCTGTCAGGCGGCGAACAGCAACGAGTCGCAATTGCCAGAACATTAGCCGTTCATGCGCAGATCATTCTCGCAGATGAGCCTACGGGAAATCTGGATACAGAAAACAGCACACAAATTATTCAGCTGCTTTCCAGACTGGCACATGAGGAAAACTGCTGTGTAGTGGTTGTCACACATGATCTGGAGGTAGCCAAAGCAGCGGATGTTGTATTCCGTATGGACAGCGGCAGACTCAAGGAGGAAACTGTATGACCCCTTTGAAACAGCTCTTTCGACAACCGGTTCGTTTGTTTGCAATCTTCCTGCTGGTGGGAATGGCCTCCGCTTTTATCTGCCTGAGCGCAGGCGTATTTGCATCCGCTAAAGCAACGCTCGCGCAAATTGAAGAACGTTATGTGACAATTGGCATCCCCACAACGGAGACAGAGGGTGTGACAACAGAGTACAACGGGCTGACGCTCCATCATGAAGAAAGTATAATTAGTCAAGATATGTGGGCATATATGGATCAGCTTGCTGCTGATGGAAGGATCATAAAAGGCGCGTACCAACAAAAATATATCAGTGCATATTGCCCCTCTATTCAGACCGTTACCAGCGGAAATGAAGATGGCACATATGCCCCCAGCCTTGATACGCCATATGGTCGAGCGATTTTGGTAGTTCGTATCACGTCAGTAGATGAGATAAATCTGCCTGAGTTTGCTGAAATTGCGTCCGTATCTGTTACCGCTTCGATTGAAAACGTGATTAAACTTCATCAAGACTATGCTGTTCGCAGCACGCTATACCTTACTATAGGGTGTAACTCTCGGGAAGAATTGGACGCACTTGACATTCAGGTTGGGCGACGCTACTTGGTTTATGGATCGGAATATATAGACCGAGACCTAGAACTGCGCACGACATTAGCAGAATCGCACCGGTGTTCTGTAGAAGATATTGATTTGTCTCGTATATCATATGACTTGACGGCAGATGAAAAGAAAACCGCTTCACAAGATTTCATACCAGTAGCAAAATACTCTTCTGGTGAAAAAACGTCTATTTTGGGACAGAACATGGTTGACGCAATAGATTCCTGTGCAATGACTGTTACACACTGGCACGGACTGTACCCAGAAACACAGCCAGACTATGCAATTGACGGTTCTGAAACGGGTGTACTGCTAAACGACCAATACCTTGATGTATACATGACCCCGTTGGAAACTGGTCTGGATGTCTTTCTAAGCTCAAATGCGGGAATTGAATGGCGGAGCGCAGCCCAAGAATTGGATACGCAATATCATACTGTCAGTGTGATTGGTACAGATCTTCTGGAAAGCATGTATTGTTTCCATCAAAAGGACTCTTTCGTAACAGAAGGATGGAGTTTTGGGGCGGACGATTACAAAAATGGCTCTAATGTCTGCCTGATTTCTGAAACAACTGCCATTGCAAGCGGACTTGGTACAGGAGACTGCATTGATTTGTCGTTCTACTGGGGTCCAAATCCTCTTGCCGATTTAACAGCTCCGGAATGGAAGGTGCAGCCACAGCTTTTTTCCCAAAAGATTGGGGTTTCAGGTGATACGAAAACGTATCAGATTATAGGAATTTACCGACAGTCGGACTTATGGGATACCGCAGACTATCGCTTCCTTCCGAATACCGTCTTTGTCCCTAACGCTTCTCTGCCAGAAAATTGCTATAGTAGTCGAAATGGCGTTTTCTTTACATACGTCTTGCAGAACGGGAAGGTATCTGCGCTCCAAGATGCGCTGGAATCACATGGATATCCGGCAAACATTCTGTTTTGCTTTGATAACGGGTACACCGAAATTGCTGAAACCTTGCATGGATTCTATAGCAGTGCGCAGCAGCTTCTTTTCGCTGCCTGCACAACAGCGGGCGCGGCTCTGTTCGTATTTCTTGCACTGTTTGTAAACCGTCAACGGCGGACGCTTGGACTGATGCTCTCGCTTGGTTCCGGCAAAAGGACCGCTGTGATGTTTAGCTGGGAGATAGCCGCAATACCTATCATCCTTGCGACAATAACTGGGATCATTGTTGGAATCCTTACAATGAATGCTACGACACTAAACCTGTTTTCCTCCGTTTCAGAAGTGCTTAATACAAGTTTGAGCGGTGCAGCCACGATTGGATATAACGATATGATAACGGAAGTCGTATCAATGCCAATTGCGGTTATTGCGGCAGGTATCCTGCAACTGATTGTTTATATTGTGGCGACTTACCTACATTTGCAGCGGTTGGCGCAACGATCCCCGCTTGAGTTAGTGCGGAAAGGCTAAGTTTCAGTATTGACAAGAAAAAGCAAACTTGATTGGTTATCAATTCCAATACTTCATTTAGAGAGCGCCCTGTCATGATTTTGTGCAGGGCGCTCTCTTATGAGGAAAATACCCTTGACAAATCTCTTCTCAATATCGTATCGGTATGGATCGTTGTCGGAGTGACGGCTGTTTTATTGGTTATTAATTCCTGGTTTATCAAGGGAAAAGCTAACCCTATCATCCGCAATATGACGACCCCCGTGTTGTGCTATGCATTTTTTGCTGTCGCTCAGATCGTTGAGGTGAGCGTCAATGCGTAAAATGAGAGATAGTGGGATTGCTTGGATTGGAGTCATCCCGCAGGATTGGGAAATTGTTAGGACAAAGAGTTTGTATTGTAGTGCTAAAGAAATTGCTGGTGATCGGGCAGACGATTTTGAGCGTTTAGCCTTAACTCTTAATGGTGTAATTAAACGCTCAAAAGAAGACAGTGTTGGTCTTCAACCAGAGAAGTTTAGCGGGTATCAAATATTAAAAAAAGGCGAACTGGTATTCAAACTGATTGATTTAGAGAATGTGGCCACAAGTCGGGTTGGATTGTCTCCTTATACTGGAATCGTTTCTCCCGCATATATTGTTCTTTCTAAGCAAAGCAGAGCAAAGGATTTGGTAGTGCGTTATAGTATGTACCATTTTCTTTCTATGTGGCAAAGAGAAATATTTAATCAAATGGGAGATAACGGGGTAAGGAGTTCCTTAAACGCCAAAGAGCTTTTGAATATTCCACATCCATTTCCAAGCATTTATGAGCAAAAACGCATTGTAACATTTTTAGACGCACAATGCGCCGAGATTGACGCTGTATTGGAAAAGACCCGTGCGTCCATTGAAGAATACAAAAAGCTGAAGCAGGCGGTCATTACGCAGGCAGTCACCAAGGGCATCCGTGGCGACAGGCCGATGAAGGACAGCGGCATTGAATGGATTGGAGACATTCCAGCGGAGTGGGATGTAATAAGAGTGAAGCAGCTGCTAAAAGAGCGCAATGAAAGGTCTAAGGAAGGGAAAGAAGAACCGCTTTCGATGAGTCAAAAAGTCGGATTAGTGCCGACGAAATTTTTGGAGTCCATTCCCAATATGGCATCATCCTTTGTTGGTGCGAAACTGGCATATGTGGACGATTTGGTCTTCAATAAGCTAAAGGCGCATCTTGGCGTTTTTTCGGTATCAAGATATGACGGACTTGTAAGTCCAGACTATGCGGTGTACTGTTCAACTGGAAAATCTAATCTTAAATACTTAGAATACATCTTCAAGACTCCACAGTGTATTGGGGAATTCAGAAAAAAATCTACCGGAATCGCCGCAGGACTTATGCGTCTTTATACCGAAGGATTGTTTTCGATTTATTTGCCATATCCAGCTTTGAGTGAACAAGAAGAAATTGCTGAATACCTCAACGAAAAGTGCGCAGGCATTGATGCCTTGATTGCTAAGAAACAGCAATACCTCACCGAAATCGAAAACTACAAGAAATCTCTGATTTATGAGTATGTGACGGGCAAGAAGGAGGTGCATCCGCTGTGACGACAGTTTCGAGCGTTGCTAAATTTGTTCAACAGATCACAGAACTGGACAACTCTCTTATCCGTGACGGTGGTCCGAATAACGAGACGCTGCTTTTTAGGGGCCAGTCAAACAAAGCGTTTGATTTGCTTCCGTCAATAGCCAGAGGCCGGAAATTTGCCTGCGATATTTCGATTTTCTCCGAAGAACGCAATATGATTGAAATGGCGAAATATAAGCTTCCGAATGTCTTTAATGATTCGCTTTCCCCAATCGAACTATTGGCGCTTTTGCAGCACCACGGAATCCCAACCCGCCTTTTGGACATTACGGAAAATGCTTTGGTCGCTTTGTATTTTGCCTGCGCCGGAAATGCAGGAGCGGATGGCGAAGTTATTGTATTCAAGACAAACGAGTTGGATGTGGCGAATTATCCAATCGTCAACGCTATTGCAGACAGCTACCGATTTGCTCGGGCTACATTCTTGCAATTAAGTCTGTTCTATGGCGCAGTGAAACGCCAGCCGTATTTCCTTGAGCAAGCACAGTCAAATGAAATTTGCCATAAGACAGATAAAGAGGGTGGCCAGTGGATTGAAGAATGTTGTAAAGATCCGTTTTTTATCTACGCACCCGTCAGAGAAATGCGTCAGCAGGCGCAGCAAGGCAGGTATATCCTGTTTCCGAATCACATCGAACACGACCAAATGAGCTTTTATTCGTATATTGATAAAATCGAGAAGGATGCGGATTTTATTGCAGGTAGAATCCTTGTTGCCGGTAGCGTAAAGGAAAAAATCTTAAAAGAACTGGCGTTGTTCGGAATAACAAAGGAAACGCTGTTTTGTGATAGTGTAGATGTTGTGTGTGAGTCTATCAAAGGGAAATTCGAGCAGAAAGTGAGGGGCAGAAAAAATGGTAACTGATGCAAGCGAAAAGCGTTTTGAAGCGGATATAGAATCCTTCTTTCTCTCCCCGGCGGGCGGATATACCAAGGGTGCAGACACCTATGACGCCAAACAGGGGCTCTATGTGAATACCCTGATCGACTTTGTCCAGCGCACCCAGCCCAAGGAATGGGCGCGATTTGAAAACGCCAATCAGGTGGACCCGGTGCGGAAGTTCTGCACAGCGTTCAACACGGCTTGCGAGACGGAGGGACTGCTCTCTGTCCTGCGCCACGGCTTCAAGCACCGTGGACTGCGTTTTCGGGTGTGCTATTTTAAGCCGGAGTCTGCCCTGAATCAGGCGGCGGCTACCCAGTGGGCGGCAAACACCATCGAGTGCTATCGCCAGTGGTACTTCTCCGCCGATACAAAAAAGAGCGTGGATATGGTGCTGGTGCTCAACGGCATCCCGGTGTTCGCCTTTGAACTGAAAAACCAGTACACCGGACAAACGGTGGACGACGCCAAGCGGCAGTGGATGTATGACCGCGACCCGCGGGAGCTTTGCTTCCAGTTCAACAAGCGTATTCTGGCCTATTTCTGCGTGGATCACACCGAGGTGTGGATAACCACAAAGCTCGCCGGAAAGAACACCTATTTCCTGCCCTTTAACCAGGGCTCCAACGGAGCCGGAAACGACGGCGGCAAGGGCAATCCGGCAAACCCAAACGGTTACCCGACAGCGTATCTGTGGGAGAATGTCTTTCAGAAGGACAGTATGATGGATATTGTCCAGAAGTTTATGAACCTGAAGGACGGCAAAACGCTGATTTTTCCGCGCTATCATCAGCTGGATGTGGTGCGCAAGCTGCTGGCCGATGTCAGGCAGAACGGAGCCGGGCATAATTACCTGATCCAGCACAGCGCCGGAAGCGGCAAGTCCAATTCCATTGCGTGGACGGCTTACCGGCTGGCCTCGCTGTTCAATGAGGAGAACAAGCCGGTGTTCTCCAGCGTGGTGGTCGTTACTGACCGCACCGTGCTGGATGCGCAGCTGCAGGAGACCATTTCCGGCTTTGACCACACCCTCGGCGCTATTGAGACCATCGGGGAAGATAAGACCTCCAAGGACCTGCGGGACGCCATCAACGGCGGCGTGCGCATTATCGTCACTACCTTGCAGAAGTTCCCGGTCATCTATCAGGAAGTGGATAAAGTAGCGGGACGGAACTTTGCGATTATCGTAGACGAGGCCCATTCCTCCCAGACCGGCAGCTCGGCTCTGAAACTGAAAGCCGCCCTTGCGGATACCGAGGACGCTCTGCGGGAATACGCTGAGATCGAGGGCAAGGCCGAAGAAGAGCTGGACCCGGACGACCGCCTGATGCGGGAAATGACCGTTCAGGGGCGGCATAAGAATCTGTCCTTCTTTGCCTTTACCGCAACGCCCAAGGACAAGACGCTGGAGCTGTTCGGCACGGAATATGAGGACGGCAGCTTTCATCCGTTCCACATTTACAGCATGCGGCAGGCCATTGAGGAAGGCTTTATTCTGGATGTGCTCCAGAACTATATGACCTATGACACCTGCTTCAAAATCGTCAAAACCTCGGAAGATAATCCGGATGTGCCCGCCAGCCGTGCGGCTAAGGTGATCCGCAAATATCAGGAGCTGCATCCGTATAACATCTCCCAAAAGGCACAGATCATCGTGGAGACCTTCCGGGAAACCACCCGAAACAAGATCGGCGGTAGGGGAAAAATGATGGTCATTACCTCGTCCCGCCTTGCGGCAGTGCGCTACTACCACGAGGTCAAGCGCTACATAGAGGAGCAGAAGTACAACGATGTGCAGGTGCTGGTGGCCTTTTCAGGTGCTGTGCAGGACGGTGATACAGAATACACCGAGCCGAAACTGAATGTTCGTGCGGATGGAACGCACATCGCCGAAACGCAGACCAAGGCGGAATTCCACGACCATTTCAATGTGCTGATCGTTGCCGAGAAGTACCAAACCGGCTTTGACGAGCCGCTGCTGCATACGATGATCGTGGACAAGAAGCTGAAGGGCGTCAAAGCGGTGCAGACGCTGTCCAGATTGAATCGCACCTACACCGGCAAGGTGGACACTTTCGTTCTCGATTTTGCCAACAAGAAAGAGGACATTTTGGAGGCGTTTCAGCCGTTCTATCAAGAAACCTCGCTTTCGCAGGAGGTCAACGCTGACCTGATCTATCAGACGCAGAAGGAGCTGCGGGGATTTGCGGTCTATAACGATGCAGATATTGAGGCTTTTGCCAAGGAGTATTTCAGCACAGGCCGGCAGGATGCCCGGGCGATGGGGCGAATGACCAGTGTGTTGAAGCCGGTGGCAGACCGTTATAATCAAAAAACGCCCAACGAGCGGTATCAGTTCCGCCGTCAGGTGCGCAATCTCATTAAGTGGTACGGCTATATTTCGCAGATCCTGCGGATGTTCGATAAAGAACTGCACAAGGAATATGTATTCTGTTGTTATCTGATCAATTTGCTGCCTGCGGAAACCACGGATATGGTGGACCTTGAGGGTAAGTTTAAGCTGGAATACTACAAGCTGCAAAAGACCTTCGCCGGAAGCATTGAGCTGGAACAGGTGAAGGGCGTGTACGAACCGGCCAAGCAAAAGGGTGCAATGTGACTGGACACAAAGTCGCCGCTGGATGAGATCATCGCCAAGATCAACGAAAAGTACAAGGGTGAATTCACCGAGGGAGACAAAGTGCTGCTGACAGCTCTGCGCAGCCGTCTGATGGCCGACAAGAAGCTGACCAAGATGGCGCAGACCTCAGATCCGCAGATTTTTGTGGAAAGCATTTTCCCTAAGGCCTTCGGAGCAGCGGCTCAGGACAGCTATCTGGAATCGCAGGATACCTATACCTCGCTCTTTGAGGATCAGCACAAGTATAATGCCATTATGAGCGCATTGGCCGATGTGGTGTATCGGGAGATGAGGATGGGCTAAAATTGATTGCTTATGTGGAGGTGAAATATAGTGGGCTATGTATATGCGACTATTAATAAAGATACTTTGGCTCATATCTGCAAAGAAAAGGGCGTATCTAGTGAATTCCTCGCCAGTAAAACAAAATTAAATATGTCTAGGCTAAATCAGTGGCTTACTCCTACTGATATAAACTTGCCAACCATCAACCAAGCGAAGAAAATTGCAGCCTGTTTGCATATACCCTTTGCCGGTCTCTATATGAATCCTTGCGATATACCATTGAAGCGTATTCCAAATATTCGGAATATGCGAACGATGTCTGGGGCAGTTAGTATTGATGACAGCTCATTAAATATCGCTATGATAGATGTTCTTCTTGAACGCGATTTTCTGTTAAGTGCCGACGATGAATTTGGAATAACTCCACCAGATTTTGAGCCGCTTATTCCTGACAGCGATTCTGTTGATGAATGGGCAAATGCGATCCGTAAACAATTCGCTATCGATCTTGGTGAACAGTATAAGTGTAGTTCTACACGCCAATTTTACCTATATGTTCGTGATAAAATCGAGACAAAAGGCGTTTTTGTGCATTGCTTCACGGATGTAACGATTGATACAGCTCGAGGCTTTTCAATTTATAATACGCTATTGCCTATTATCGGCATTAATGATGAAGATCGTCCGCCGGCAAAGACATTTACAATTATTCACGAACTAGTTCACCTATTCAAAAGGGAATCCTCCTTGTGCAATGATATGAGCAGTTCCGCATCGACTTTGTCAGAAGAAGTGTTTTGCAATGCTGTAGCAGGCGAATTACTTGTTCCAAAGAGAGCTCTTAGAATTGTACTTGAACACGGTCACTATTTTGCGCCATATTCAATTGATGATATTAAGCGAGTTGCGGATCGCTTTTCTGTAAGTCGAGAAGTAATAGTGCGCAGATTACTTGAACTTCGTAAGATTGACCAAAGCGAATATGAAACTTATGCAGATTTGTTTAGGAGAGAAATCGAAGAAGATCGGGAAAAGAGAAAAATTCAGAGGGAAAATGGAATAAAATCCTCTATTCCGCGGAATATGAGTAGAGAAGCAATCGACCGTACAAGTCCTTCTGTAAGCAAGATTTTATATCAGGGATATGTGAACGATGTGTATAGCAAACTTGATATTGCCCGCCATTTGAATGTAGGCCAAAACCACATAGACAAGTTTTTGCGGGAGGTATCCAAGTGGAACAGATGACACTATTCGATAGCGAAAGACCTTATAAGTACATAATGGACACATCGTCTATACTGTCTCAGAAACCAGGGGAAACTCATACACGGCTTGTTTATAAAAGTCAGTGGGAACGAATCGAAGAATATATGCGTTCCCATTCGATAGTAACTTGCTCTGAGATATTCGAAGAAATAAAGGATAAAGAAATTAAAGAGTGGATTTTTTCCCAACAATGTACTGTCCTTGAAATTGACGACGACATCCAAAACAATGTTAGAAAAATCGTCACTGAAAATCCGAAGATGATTGAATTTACAGGAAAAAGCGGTACATCTTCTGGCGACGCATTTCTAATTGCAACGGCTATGAAATACGGATTAATAATTATCACCGAAGAAAACAAAGACAAACAAATGAAGATTCCACAGATTAGTAAGAAGTATGGGATTACATCCGTAAACATTACTTCTTTGTGTGAAATGGAACAATGGAAATTCTAAACAGCATATTATTCAGTAATGTATGTAGAAATAGGGCACCGACCGCTTGGCCGGTGCCCTATTCCTATAGGAGCCATCTATAAGTCAATAGTGATTATCAGCCGTCCTCCTATCACCGGGAGGGCGGCTTTTTGCGTTCAGATAAAAAATATTTGAGAAATTTCTCGAAAACACCCCCACAAACGGCGCCCCTTATTCAGAGTAAGTGAAGGGAGAAATATTTTTGTGGGGAATTTTGAAAAGTACCCTGCCAAACGGCACCCCTTATTCAGAGTAAGTAGAAGGGTCCTTTTGAAAAATTGAGGGGACTTTTCAAATTACTTTGCCAAAATCTCGAAAAAGTTCCCAATTGGTTAGTAGGAAGGCCCTGAAAAATTTCCTTCAAAATCCTATTTGTTATTTGCCAGAAAAGTTCCCAGTTGATTAGTGGGAGGGGCGCTTAAAAATTTTCTTCAAAATTCTTTTTATTTTTGCCGGAAAAATTCCCCAGTTGGTTAGTAGAGAGGCTTTCAAAGAATTTTTCAAAGTTCATTCGTACAAATCGAAAAAAATTTCCCAGTTGATTAGTGAGGGGGTTAAAAAACAGCCATTCCCGCTGGCTACCTATTGAGGGGACTCTCTCCCTGTGTACCTTGAAAATTGAATCGCCGCCTCCAAAGGATATGCTTCCGGCAAGTGACGCCACGACTTCCCGAAAAAGGAACGAGCGCATCAAAGAAGCGATACGCCGTGGTGAGACTCCGGGGCAGGAACGATGCGGATGAGCGGCAGCAAGCAAAAACCGTCGCAGAAATGCGGCTTCAGAACAGACAAAGGAGGTTCAAACCTATGAAGAAAGGAGAGCTCAGAGAGCTTTATCAGATGATGTTTCCGGAATACCCGGACATCGTGACCGTCAAAGAGCTTCGGGAGATGCTGGGCATCAGCCGCAAGCTGGCCTACAAGCTGATCGACTATGGGTACATCCACGCCGTGAAGATCGGCACGACGCTGAAGATCCCGAAAATCAGCGTCATCAACTATGTGATGGAGAAGGAGGTGAAGAAGGTTGGATGAGATCAAGCGCCTGACGCCCGCCCAAAGGGCACGCTGCAACCGGCTGATCCGGAGGCTGTGCGCCAACTATGATGGCGGCAACTGCCTGCCGCTGGACGACGGCGAGGGCTGCGTGTGCGTGCAGACGATTTCCTATTCGCTGCTGTGCAAGTACTTCCGGCGGGCGGTTCTGCCCGCCGACAAGGTACTCTGCGCCGATATTTACCGGCAGCGTACACGGACCTGCGAACGGTGTGGAAAGTCCTTTGCTCCCGGCAGCAACCGGCAGAAGTACTGCCCGGAATGCGGCCGCACCATCCGGCGCAAGCAGAAGGCGGACTCGGCCAGGCGGCGGCGCAGCGTAGAACATTAAGCACCGGGAAAGCCTTGATTTCCAAGGCTTTTGGGATAGCAAGGCGGGGGTGGGTGGCCGTTTCCATTCGTCCCCGCCAAAATCCACTTTTAACATTCTACAAAGGAGAATTCTATGGACAACAAACTGAAAACCGTGGACGCAGAGACCTTGCTGTCCACGCCGATGAGCAAGACGATGTTCATCGTAGACGGCCTTATTTCGCAGGGTGTCAATGTCATCAGCGGCGCTAGCAAGATCGGCAAAAGCTGGCTGATGCTGTGGCTGGGGCTGCAGGTGGCGCAGGGAAATTCCGTTTGGGGTTTGCCCACGCTGCAATGCGATGTGCTCTATCTGAGCCTTGAGGACACTCAGCGACGCATCAAGGATCAGCTCTACAATCTTACCGACAGCGCCCCGGACAACCTGTATTTTGCCGTGACCTCTGGGCTGATCGGCGGCGGGCTGGAGGAGCAGATCACGGACTTTCTGACCGAGCATTCCGCCACCAAGCTGGTCATCATTGACACGCTGCAAAAGGTGCGGGACTCCAAAGGCAGCGCCGGAAAAGCGGGAATGTACGGCAACGACTACGACGATATTTCCTCCATTAAGCGCATTGCCGACGGCTTCAACATCGCCATTTTGCTGGTGCATCACCTGCGAAAGCTGCAAGACAGCGACGATCCCTTTAACGATGTCAGCGGCTCCACCGGTATCATCGGCGCTGCGGACACCAACTTCATCCTGCGCCGTAAGCGCAGTGGAAACGCGGCTACGCTGCTGGTCAGTGGGCGGGATGTGGAATATCAGGAACTGACCTTGCAGTTTAACGACCTTGTCTGGGAGCTGGTGGAGCGCAAGAACAGTGAGGATATTCACAAGGCAGAGCTGCCGAAATTTCTGTTTCGGGTGGTGGACTTTATGGAGTGCCGCACCGAATGGGTAGGCACGGCCACGGAGCTGCTGACCGAAATGAAGGAGCAGGAGGTCACGCCCAATATGGTCACAAAGTATCTCGGCCAGTTCGCCTATGAGGTGCTGGAGCCGCTGGGCATCGAGTACCGCACCAAGCGCACAGGCAAAAGCCGACTCATCAAATTTCTGCGCCGTGACGGCGATGACGCAAATGACGCCGGGATCGCTATATAAGGAAATCTCCGTCACAACCGTCATTGCCGTCACAAACCGAAGAAAGGGGGTGAACAAATGCGCAGCAAAAACTACGGGATCAATGTCCGTGTGACCGAGCAGGAGAAGCAGAAGCTGCTGGAAAATGCCCGGTTCTGTTCTCTGCCGCTGTCGGAATACTTGCGGCGGCTGGGGCTCGGAAAAGAGGTCAGAGCGGCCATCACGGAGCGGGATTACCGCCTGTTTCGGATGCTGAACGGCCTGAAAGCGGAGCTTCCACAGCTTCAGAAAGAGGAAATTCTGAGCAGGCTGGAAGCAATTTTGAATGAATTAAAGTAAGCGAGAATTACGCCTGCGCAGTCTAAGCGAGCAGACTGTTTTTACTCCTGTCGGAGCCAAACAGTGTATCCGCTTGCGATGCCTGCGTCATCTGAGCGAGCAGTGCGTTTTTACTCCCGGCAGGGCCGGAGCGCAAAAACACTCGTTAGGGCGTGCCCTAAAACCCCTGAAAGAAAAAGCTATGAAAGTGAGGACAACACAATGAGAAAATCGGATTTTACTTTACCCACGCTGGACGATCTGTTCTCCACGCAGGCGGAGCGGGACGATGCCAAGCTGGAGCGGGTGCGGAATATTCCACTGGCCGAGCTGCACCCGTTCAAGGGTCACCCCTTCAAGGTGCAGAACAACGAGGAGATGCAGCGGATGATCGAGAGCATCCGCAAGGTGGGAGCCATCACCCCGGCGCTGGCAAGGCCGCTGCCGGACGGCGGTTACGAGCTGATCTCCGGCCACCGGCGGCTGGCGGCGTGTCAGGTGCTGGGCGTCGAGACGATGCCCGTCATCGTCCGGGAGCTGTCCGACGATGAAGCGGTGATCGCAATGGTGGATGCCAATTTGCAGCGGGAGACCATCCTGCCCAGCGAAAAGGCGTTTGCCTACAAAATGAAGCTGGATGCACTGAATCATCAGGGTATAACTTCTGGACAAGTTGGCCAGAAGTGGTCGAGAGAAAAAATGGCTGATGAAACCTTAGACAGCGGACGGCAGATTCAGCGATATATCCGCCTTACCCACCTCATCCCTGAAATTCTGGAGCTGGTAGATAATTCAATCCTTAAAGACCAGGAAGTGCTCCAGATTGCCATGCGCCCTGCGGTGGAGCTGTCTTACCTGCGAAAAGAAGAACAGGCCGACTTGTTCGCTATCATGGACGAGATGGACTGTACCCCGTCCCACGCCCAGGCCATCAAAATGCGCCAGATGTCCGAAGCCAAGACCGGCGATGAAAGGCTGGCCAAAGACGCCCTTGTTTCCATTATGAAGGAGGAAAAGCCCAACCAGGTGGAGCAATTCAAAATACCCAAAAATAGAATCGCCAAGTTTTTCCCCGCGGGGACGCCCGCGCAGAAGATCGAGGACACCATTGTCAAGGCGCTGGAACTCTATCGCAAGCGCCAACGCAGTTTAGAGAGATAACCTTACTGCCAAGGGAGCAGTGCGCCCATTTGCAGGGAACCGGCGTTTTCGCTGTTCCCCCTCTCCACACCTCACCCCCTCATACCACCTAAACAGCCTAAAAA
>ENA-OYZD01000517-OYZD01000517.1-human-gut-metagenome-genome-assembly--contig:-NODE-517-length-18780-cov-4.657303_pt1 | contig 18780 bp, 16 predicted proteins | sample MGYA00244073_ERZ653470 | MGnify/ENA primary metagenome ERZ653470 (study PRJEB26926, sample SAMN06164895) | human gut metagenome | biome: ENVO:00009003; feature: ENVO:2100002; material: ENVO:00002003... | reverse complement strand
TCGCGGGATTGCGCGGATCGTCCTCGGGGATGCCCGCCTCGACCTTGCCCACCAGGTCGGCGCCCACGTCGGCCGCCTTGGTGTAGATGCCGCCGCCGACACGCGCGAACAGAGCCTGCGTCGAGGCGCCCATGCCGAAGGTCAGCATCGTCGTGGTGATGACCACGAGTTTCTGCGGCCCCGACACCTCCACGAAGCGTTCGAGGATAATATACCAGAACGAGATGTCCAGCAGCCCGAGCCCCACGACCACGAGCCCCATCACGGCGCCGCTGCGGAAGGCGACCTTCAGGCCGCGGTCGAGCGACTGGCGTGCGGCGTTGGCCGTGCGTGCCGAAGCATAGGTCGCGGTCTTCATGCCGAAATAGCCGGCAAGCCCCGAGAAGAAACCGCCCGTCAGGAAGGCGAAGGGCACCCAGGGGTTCTGCACCCCGGCGCCGTAGGCCAGGTAGGCGAAGAACAGCGCCAGGATGATGAATACGATCAGTACGACCTTGTACTGCTGGCGCAGGTAGGCCATGGCGCCCTTGCGCACGTGCTCGGCGATCTCGCGCATGCGCGGGGTACCTTCGTCCTCGCGCTTCATGCTGCGGTAAAATGCCCAGGCTACGGCCAGGGCAATGACAGCAGCGGCAGGGACGATCCAGAAAATCAAAGGAATGTTCATTTCGATAGAATTAAGGTTTTTAGAGTTTGTCGAATCGGTTATTAGTACAAATATAATAATTTATCCCGACAGTGTACTTTTCCGGACGGGCCGATATGCAGCACAAAAAATCCCGGCAGCTCCGCACTCCCCGCCCTGCGGCAACGAAAAACGGAAAGGAGCGAAGCCTTCGAAACGATTCGAATCTTCGCCCCTTCCCGTTTATGCGCCTGCGGCGTTCAGCGGATCACCGCACCGCTACGAGCCGAAGTTGTCGTAGAGGATATTCTCCGACGGCACTCCGAGGTCGTCCAGCATCTTGACCACCGACGCGATCATCATCGGGGGGCCGCACATGAGGTAGATGCAGTCCTCGGGCGCCTGGTGGTTCTTGAGGTAATTCTCATAGAGCACGTTATGCACGAAGCCCGGGGTGTATTTCACGCCCGCGGCATCCGCCTCGGGATCGGGACGGTCGAGCGCCAGGTTGAACTTGAAATTGGGGAACTCCTTTTCGATGGCATGGAACTCGTCCACATAGGGAGCCTCCTTCAGCGCACGGGCACCGTACCAGAACGACACGGGACGCTTGGTCTTTTCGGTCTTGAACAGATGCATCAGGTGGCTGCGCATCGGAGCCATACCGGCACCGCCGCCGATGAAGATCAGCTCCTGCGTGTCGGGCAGGTTGTCCGGCAGGAAGAACTCGCCGTAGGGGCCCGAGATCGTCACCTTGTCGCCCGGCTTGCGGGAGAAGATGTACGACGAGCAGATACCCGGGTTCACCTTCATGAACCCGCCCGTAGCCTTGTCGAACGGCGGCGTGGCGATACGGATGTTGAGCATGATGATATTGCCCTCGGCCGGGTGGTTGGCCATCGAGTAGGCACGGAACGTAGCTTCGGGGTTGGTCGTAACCAGATCCCACATCTTGAACTTGTCCCAGTCGGCACGGTAGGCCTCGTCGATGTCCATGTCCGAGAACTTGATGGCGTCGTATTTCGGGATGTCGATCTGGATGTAGCCGCCGCTGCGGAACTTGAGGTTCTCGCCTTCGGGCAGCTTGACGACGAACTCCTTGAGGAAGGTCGAGATATTGCGGTTCGAGACCACGGTGCACTCCCACTTCTTGACGCCGAGCACGGCTTCGGGAACCTGTATCTTGAGGTTCTCCTTCACCTTGACCTGGCATCCCAGGCGCCAGTGCTCCTTGGCCATCTTGCGCGTGATGAAACCGGTCTCGGTGGGCAGGATGTCGCCGCCGCCCTCGATCACCTGGCATTTGCACATGCCGCACGAACCGCCGCCGCCGCAGGCCGAAGGCAGGAAGACCTTGTTGTTGGCCAGCGTTGCGAGCAGCGTCGAGCCGCTTTCGGTCGTGATGACCTTCTCACCGCCGTTGATGTCGATCACGACGTCGCCCGAGGAGGTCAGTTTCGCCTTCGCATAGAGAAGCAGTGCGACCAGCACGAGCGTTATGGCCAGAAAGGCCGCAATCGCTATTAAAATCGTTGTAGTCATTTATCGGAATCTCTTTTTTTAAAGGTTAGAACTGAATGCCCGAGAAGATCATGAAGGCGATACCCATCAGACCGGTGATGATGAAGGCGATGCCGGGGCCTTTCAGCGCCGCGGGGATGTGCGAATAGGTCGTCTTCTCGCGGATGGCGGCCATCATGACGATGGCGAGCCACCAGCCCAGGCCGGAACCCAGGCCGTAGACGATCGACTGCCAGAGCGACGTCAGCTCCAGCGCATCGACCTTCTGCTGCATGAAAAGCGAGCCGCCCATGATGGCGCAGTTCACAGCGATCAGCGGCAGGAAGATACCCAGCTGGCTGTAAAGCGTCGGCGAGAACTTCTCGACGGCCATCTCCACCAGCTGCACGAAAGCGGCGATGGTGGCGATGAAGACGATAAACGTCAGGAAGTCCAGGTTCACATCGGGCAGCCCGGCCCACGAAAGGGCACCTGCCTTGAGTACGAATTCATACAGGAGGTAGTTCAGCGGCACGGTCATCACCATCACGAACGTAACGGCGGCGCCGAGGCCGAGGGCCGTTTTTACGCTCTTCGAAACGGCGATGTAGGAACACATGCCGAAGAAGAACGCGAAGACCATGTTGTCGATAAAGATCGACCGGATAAAGATATTCAATGATTCCATACGTTACCCTCCTATTTTTCCTGTAAATCCTTATTGCGCGAACGGTGCACCCAGATGATGCAGCCCACGATGATCAGCGCCATCGGCGGGAAGAGCATCAGCCCGTTGTTGTAGTACCAGCCGCCCTCGGCCGCATACCAGCTCTCGGGAACGATACGGAAACCCATCAGGGTGCCCGAGCCGAAAAGCTCGCGGAAGAAAGCCACGATCACCAGGATCAGGCCGTACCCCAGGCCGTTGCCGATACCGTCGAGCAGCGACGCCCACGGTTTGTTGGCCAGTGCGAAAGCCTCGATACGCCCCATGACGATACAGTTGGTGATGATAAGGCCGACATAGACCGACAACTGCTTCGACACCTCGTAGACATAGGCTTTGAGCACCTGGTCGACCAGGATTACCAGCGCGGCGATGACCACCAGCTGCACGATGATGCGGATGCGCGAAGGCACGCCGTTGCGCAGCAGCGACATCACCAGATTCGAGAAACCCGTGACGACGGTCACCGAAAGCGCCATGACGATAGCGGGCTTGAGCTGCACGGTGACGGCCAGCGCCGAACAGATACCCAGGATCTGCACGATGACCGGGTTGTTCGCGGAGAACGGCCCCGTCAGGAACTTCCTGTTCTTAGCCGAAAACAAAGGCTCTTTTTCTTGCTTACTCATTGTTTTCTACGTTTTCTTGGTTAGACTCTTCCCGCACGGGGGCAAACACGATATCCTCGATTGCGGCCTTGCGCTTGGCTTCGAGCAACGGCAGGTAGTAGTGCAGGCTGTTGTAAAGCATCGCCGTCACGCCGTCCGAAGTCTTCGTACCGCCCGAAATGGCGTCCACTTCGTGCTCGGGATCCTGTGCGCCGCCCTTACGCAGCTTCACGGAAACGAACTCGTCGCCCTTGAAGATTTTCTTGCCGACGAACAGCGCCTGGTATTTCGGCGTGGCGATCTCGGCACCCAGGCCCGGGGTCTCGCCCTTGTGGGCCATGATGATACCGGCCATCGTGTCCATATCCTTTTCGAGCGCCACATAGCCCCAGACCGGGCCCCAGAGACCGGTACCCGTAACCGGGATCACCACACGGCCGTCCTTGGCCTCGAACACGGGGAATTTGCCGTCGTCGAAAGCGCCCTGCAAGTCCTTGAGCAGTTCGAATACGTCCTGTCCCTCGACCTTCTCGCCCCGGGCGTCGACGACGTAGGCGTCGATGAAGGTATCGTAATCCTGATCCTGCGCCGAGAGCGACGAGAGGATCGAGGATTTCTTTTCGTTCAGCTCGTTGGCATACTGGCGCTTCTGGAGCGAGAGTGCCGCCACGGCGAGCAGCGTCGCCACGATCACGACCATCACGGTCGAATACATTATAATATATGCGTTGCCGTTCTTGTCGCTCAGCATCCCCTTCTTCTTCGCGTCCTCGATCTCGACGAATGCCGAAGCGGGAGCCGCGCAAACGGGGCATGTTTCGGGAGCGGCCTTCCCTTCGTGGATATAGCCGCAGACTGTGCATTTGAATTTTTTCGTTGCCATATATCTCCCCTATTTCGCCAGTTTAACACGTTTCTTTCTGCGCGAGATGTTCGCCTCGACCACGTAGTAGTCCACCAGCGGAGCCAGCGCATTCATAAAGAGGATCGACAGCATCATGCCCTCGGGATAGGCCGGGTTGACCACGCGGATCAGCACTGCCAGCGCACCGGTCAGCAGCCCCACGATATACTTGCCCGTATTGGTCTGGGCCGAGGTCACGGGGTCGGTGGCCATGAAGACGGCACCGAATGCGAAACCGCCGATGATCAGGTGGTACCATGCCGGATAGGTCGTCACACCGATCGCCTGGAAGAAATAGCCCATCGCCAGCCCGCCGACGAATACCGAAACCATCGTGCGCCACGAAGCGACGCCCGTGAACAGGAGGATCGCGGCGCCCAGGAGGATCGCCAGCGTCGAGGTCTCGCCGATACACCCCGGAATGAAACCGAGGAAGGCATCCATGGCCGAGTAGCCCATCTGGCCCGTGGTGCTCAGGTTTTCGAGTGCCGTAGCACCCGAGAAGCCGTCCACCACCTGCGGCACATAGCCCGGGATATTGGCTGCGACGTTCTTCATATCTTCCGTCATGCCTGCAATCCACACCGTAGCGCCCGACATCGAGGGCGTATAGGCGAAGAACGCGAAGGCGCGGGCCAGCAGCGCGGGGTTGAAGACGTTCATACCCGTACCGCCGAACACCTCCTTGCCGAAGATGACCGAGAAGGCCGTGGCCAGCGCCACCATCCACAGCGGGATGTCCACCGGCATGATCATCGGGATCAGCAGACCCGTCACGAGGAAACCTTCGTTGACCTCGTGGCCGCGGGCCTGTGCGAAGGCGAACTCGATGCCCAGGCCGACGACGTACGAAACGACGATGATGGGCAGCACCTTCAGGAACCCGAACCAGAGAGAAGCCCAGAATTCGGGCTGTACGCCCTGCGAGAGGAAATGCAGGTAACCCGTGTTATAGAAACCGAACAGGAGCGCCGGCATCAGGGCGACGACCACCATGATCATCGTACGCTTCATATCGTTGCAGTCGCGTATGTGCGCGCCCTTCTGCGTCGTGGTGTTCGGTACGAACAGGAATGTCTCGAACGCATCGAACGTCGACTCCAGGAAGCCCAGCTTGCCACCCTTGGTGAACGTGGGCTTGATCTTATCTACCAAATTGCGTAATGCGCTCATCGTTATGCCTCCTTAATCATTAAGTTAATACCGTCGCGGATGATCTGCTGTATCTCGATCTTCGAGGGGTCTACGAATTCGCACAGGGCGAAATCCTCCTCTACGACCTCGTAGATGCCGAGGTTCTCCATCTTGTCGATGTCGCCGGCAAGGCAGGCCTTCAGCAGGTACATCGGGTAGATGTCCATCGGCAGGTACTGCTCGTAGAGTCCCGTCACGACGAACGGGCGCTCGCCGCCGTTCATGTTGGTGTCGAGGTCGTAGGCCTTCTTCGGGCAGAGCCACGAGAAATAGGAGCGCGATACGGAGAACTTGTTGAAACGGGGCATCGCCCAGCCCAGCAGCTCGTACTTGTCGCCCTCGGGGATCACCGTAAGCTGATTGGCATAGAAACCGAGGAAGCCGTCGGCCGGGGTCTTCGTGCCGGTGAGCACGTTGCCCGAGATGATGCGTACATGGTCGCCCTCCTTTTGGGGTTTCACGTTGCCCCGGAGGATCGAATCGACCCTGGCGCCCGCGACGACGCGGCAGTACTGCGGTTTTTCGATCTCAGAGCCGGCTACGGCGATGATCTTCGTCATGTCGACGCGGCCTTCGTTGAACAGGCGGCCGATGATGGCCAGATCCTGGATATTGACTGTCCACACGACGTCGCCCTTGTTCACGGGGTCGATGTGGTGGATCTGGATGCCGACGTTGCCCGCGGGATGCTTGCCCGCGAAGGTGTGCAGCTCGGCACCCTTGAGCATGGGCATCTGCCCCTCGGCCTTGGCACGCACCGAAAGGTGCACTTTGCCCGGCGTGAGGCGGCGCATCACCTCGATGCCGGCCTGGAGGTTCTTCTGCTCGTTGCGGAGCACGAAGTTGTAATCCGGGGCCAGCGGCGCGGAGTCGAAGGCGGAAACGAAAACGGCCTTCGGCGTGTCGTTCGGGTCGGCGATGATGCCGTAGGGCCGCTGCACGATCATCGGCCAAAGGCCCGAACGGAGCAGCAGTTCGACAATCTCCTCGCGGGACGCTTTCTGGAGGTCGGGCTTGGCGAACTCCTCGTAGCTCTGCGTGGCATCCGGCGTTACGGTTACGGAGAGCACCTTGCGCTTCTCCCCGCGGTTGACGGCAGCAACCGTCCCGCTGACAGGCGACGTGAAGAGGACACGCTCGCTGTACTTGTTGAAGAACAGCGGCGTACCGGCTTTCACCTCATCGCCTACCTTAACCAGCAACTTGGGAGTCACGCCTTCGAAATCGAGCGGCGAGAGGGCATACTCCGAAGCCTGCGGCGCGTCGGCCAGAGACTCCTGGGCCTTTCCCCGGAGATTGATGTCGAGACCCTTGCGTAGTGTAATGATTTTCGACATGGTTAAAGATTTTGATTGTTATGTTTGGATATTTTTGGGTTAAATTTCGGGCCGGTTTTTGTTGTTAGCCTGCTAACAGCATAATTCGCGTGCGAAAGTACGAATTTTTTCCGAAAAATCCGTATGCATTATCTATTATTTTTTAATTTACTTAAAATTTGTACTTTTGTCGCAATGACCTCCCAATTCGTCAACATACACACCCACCGCCCGACAGGCCGGGGCATCGAGCTCCGCACCGCCGGCATCCACCCGTGGGATGCAGACAAAGAGGACATCGCCGCACTCGGCACGCTCCCGGCGGACGTACAGGCCATCGGCGAGACGGGGCTCGACTATGCCCGCGGCGCCGGGCGCCAGCAGCAACTGGCCGCCTTCCGCGCCCAGCTGGCACTGGCGCGCGACCGGCAACTGCCCGTAGTGCTGCACTGCGTCAGGGCCTTCGAGCCCGTCATGCTGGAACTGGCCGCCCGCGAGCCCCGTGCCGTCATATTCCACGGGTTCATCGGCTCGCCCGAGCAGGCACGCCGCGCACTGGAGAAAGGCTACTACCTCTCGTTCGGCGTGCGGACGTTCTCGTCGCCCAAGACCCTGGAAGCGCTGCGCGAAACGCCCCCCGGGCAGCTCTTCCTCGAAACCGACGACAGCGACACCGGCATCGAGGAGGTCTACGCGCACGCGGCAGCGGTGAGAGGCACCACCGTCGAAGCCCTGAAACGGGCGACGACCGAAAATTACGAACGGATATTCGCCCCGCAAAATGGATAACTGGCTTGAACGCACCGAGCTGCTGCTCGGCAAGGAAAAACTCGACCTGCTCCGGCAGGCGCACGTGCTCGTCGTGGGACTGGGCGGCGTAGGCGCCTATGCCGCCGAAATGATCGCCCGGGCGGGCGTGGGACGCATGACCATCGCCGACGCCGACACCGTGGCGCCGAGCAACATCAACCGCCAGCTGGTGGCCCTGCATTCGACCGTAGGCCGGCAGAAGGCCGAGGTGCTCGCCGACCGGCTGCGGGACATCAACCCCGCGATCGGGCTGACCATCGTCAACCGCTACATCCGGGACGAGGAGACCTACACGCTGCTCGACGCCGCCGCATACGATTTCGTGGTGGACGCCATCGACACCCTCTCGCCCAAGCTGGCGCTGATAAAGGGTGCCCTCGACCGTTCGCTGCCGCTGGTCAGCTCGATGGGCGCCGGCGCCAAGACCGACCCCACGAAGATGGAGATCGCCGACATCTCGAAGACCCACCACTGCCCCCTGGCGCACATGCTCCGCAAGCGGCTGCACAAACTGGGCGTCCGCAGCGGCTTCAAGGCGGTATTCTCGCCCGAAGCGATGCGCGAGGGGGCGATGATCCTCTGCGACGAGCAGAACAAGAAGTCGAACGTCGGCACGATCTCCTACATCCCGGCGCTGTTCGGCATCGGCTGCGCCTCGGTGGCGATCCGCACGCTGATCGGGGAAATGGACTGACAACAAAACCATAAACACATACGCCAATGAAACCTAACATCGTATTTCTGGACGAGTACACCCTCGGGGGTGCCGACCTGACCCGCCTGCACGAGCTGGGCCGGTACACGGGTTACAGCACGACCGCGCCGGACGAGGTCGCGGATCGCTGCCGCGATGCCGAAATCGTCATCACCAACAAAGTCGTGATGCGCCGCGAGACGCTCGCCGCACTCCCCGGGCTGCGCCTGATCTGCATAGCCGCCACGGGCATGAACAACATCGACCTCGACGCCGCGGCCGAGCTGGACATCGCCGTCAGGAACGCCGCGGGCTACTCGACGCACTCCGTAGCCGAAACCACCCTCGGGGCGGCCATCGCCCTGCGGCGGCACATCGTCTACTACGACCGCTATGTCAAGAGCGGCGCTTACTCGGCCGCCGGGCAGCAGTTCCACTTCGCCAAACCCACGCACCAGCTCTACGGCTCGAAGTGGGGCATCGTGGGGCTCGGCGCCATCGGGCACGAAGTGGCGCGGCTCGCCGCGGCCTTCGGCTGCGAGGTACGCTACACCTCGACCTCGGGCGCCGTGCGCGAAGAGCCCTACCCCGCCGTGTCGCTTCCCGAACTGCTGGGCTGGGCGGACACGGTCTCGGTGCACGCGCCGCTGAACGACCACACGCGGGGGCTGATCGGCGCCCCGGAGCTGGCCGTGATGAAGCAATCGGCCATCCTCGTGAACGTCGCCCGCGGCGGGATCGTCGACGAGGCGGCACTGGCCGAAGCCCTCGACCGGGGATCGGTCGCAGGCGCCGCGCTCGACGTATTCTCGCGCGAGCCGCTGGCCGCGGATAACCCGCTGCTGGGCATCCGCGAACCCGACCGGCTGCTGCTCTCGCCCCACAACGCATGGTCGCCGCGCGAAGCCATCGACGTGCTGGTAGGCTGCATCGCGGAGAATATCGAAGAATTCTGCAAGGCCCGATAGCCATGGAAGGAATGGAAACGGCAAGCCCCGGCGCCGCAACGGCCGCCCCGACGCCGGACGAACGCCGGCAGCGGGTTTTCGGCTGGCTCGACGCCCGCGGCATCGCCTACACGTGGTACGAACACCCCGAGGCACCGACCATCGAGGCCGCACGCCGCTACTGGCGCGACGACGGATCGAAGCACTGCAAGAACCTCTTTTTCCGCAACCACAAAGGCAACCGCCACTACCTCGTATGTTTCGACTGCGAACGGAACCTGGCCATCCACGACCTGGAACACCGCCTGAGGCAGGGCAAACTGTCGTTCGCTTCGGAGCAGCGCATGGAGCGCTGGCTGGGGTTGCGTCCCGGTTCGGTGTCGCCCTTCGGGCTGATCAACGACCCGGCCAGGCACGTGCACCTGTTCCTCGACGCCAGCCTGCAACGGCTGCCGGCCTACTCGTTCCACCCCAACGACAACCGGTCGACGGTGGTGATCTCCCGTGAGGAGTTCCTGCGTTACCTGGCGGCCGTAGGCAACACCTACGAGTTCATCGAGCTCTACTGACCCGCCCATGCGGTATATCGAAACCAAAACGATCCTCTCGAAGCTGCGGACGGCCGATCGGTGGTTCGGCATCGCCTACAACATGAACCTCTACCGGGGATGCCAGCACGGGTGCATCTACTGCGACACGCGCAGCGACTGCTATGGGATCGGGGACATCGCCCAGATAGCCGTGAAGCGCAACGCACTGGAATTGCTGCCCGCCGAGCTGCGTGCCCGGCGGAAAAAACGCGCCACGATCGGCACGGGGTCGATGAACGACCCCTACATGCCCGTCGAGCGCGAGCTGCGGCTGACCCGCCGGGCACTGGGCATGATCGCCGACGAGCGCTTCCCGGTGCATGTCATCACCAAGAGCTCCCTGGCGGAGCGCGATGCCGACATCCTGCAGGAAATTTCCGCCACCTACGCGGCGGTGAGTTTCACCGTGACCTGTGCCGACGACGCGCTCAGCGTCCGCACGGAACCCGGCGCCCCGGCCTCTTCGGAGCGGTTCCGCGCGATGGCGGCACTGGCTGCCAAGGGCATTTATACGGGTGTCACGATGATGCCGCTACTGCCGCTGATCAACGACACGCGGGAAAATGTCGAAGCCATCGTCCGCCGGGCCAAGGACGCGGGGGCATCGTATATCCTCCCGATGTTCGGCGTAACGCTCCGCAGCGGGTCGCGAGAGCATTTCCACGCAACCCTCGACCGGGAATTCCCCGGGCTGAAAGCACGCTACGAAGCCTGTTTCGGCAACCGCTACGAATGCTTCAGCCCCAGTTACCGGAAGTTGGACGACACGTTCCGGAACCTGTGCGCGAAACTGGGGCTCGAAACCCGGATGCGGTTCTACGCCCCCACCCTGCCCGAACAGGGGTCGCTGTTCTGAACAGCCGTTCCGTTCCCGCAGGGCCGTACTTTGGGAAAATTATCCGGGGCGGGACATCCCATCTCCATATGGGAGACGCCGGGATGCGGTCACACTGTACGCTCCTGCATCCGGGTATTGAGCGGAGCGGGTTTCCGCACTACCGGAACTTCCCTTTCAGCCGGTATACGCCGACATGCGTCGTCTTCTTATCGTGGCGCCAGACGGAGATGACCGAATCGAACGAAAGATACTGACAGGGGCCGATTTTCGCCCAAAATTTACCGTCGCTGCAGAAAAAGGCGACCGGCATCTTCCGCTCCCCGTTTCCCTCCAGCAGGTAGATATACTCGTCCGAAAATTCAGCCTTGCGGGCAAAACGCTCAATATCCCCGCCGATACGCATCTTCCGGACAGGTTCGCAGCAATAGCCGAGCAGCTCGGCAGCCTTGTCGCTCGACAGGTAGGTTTGCCAAGACAGCAGCGGTTCCGCGTCGATTCCCGCCCTGCCGAAAAGGTACTGCAGGGCATAGGACATCCCGCACTGTTTGGCCGGGAGAATGTCCATGCCGTCGGTAATCGTGCGGATGTCCTTCAGCGAATCCACCGCATGCCGAACCAGCTCGTCCGATGCGTCGAGGGGCAGGTGTGCAAGAGCGACGACTTGCAGCCACGCATTGTCCGCAGCGACGAAAGTGACCGTATCCGCTTCTTTGCGCACGACCTGCGGGTCACTCTGGAAGCGCAGTTGCGAGACCGGGCCCCCGGCGTCGCAGACAGTGACGTCGAAAAGGAACGTCCGGTACTGCACGGTATCGCCCGGGTGGAGAAATTCCGAGATGCTGCGATGCATGGGCAGACGGCGGAAGTCGAATTTTTCGTTGGTGTAGTTCATTACGCCGCTCTGCCGCTCAACGGCCTCGGAGAGTTCCCAGGCCGGCATCGGAATCTGGGCTGCGGCGAAAGTTGCGGCGAAACCGGCCGCAAGTGCGATAAACAGATGTTTCATGTGTTTCATGGCTGCTCGTTTAAAAGTTTTTCGATAATTTCAGCCGCTTCATCCAGCCGTTCGGGCGTATACCCCACTTCGTGATAACGCACCCTGGTGTCGGGCCCGATTATTACCAGTTGCGGAATACGCTCGTCGCCAAGCAGCTGCGAAATCTTTTCATAGGGGTCGAGCCCGACGGGGAAGACCACGCCCTGCTTGCGCAGCTGGGCAACCTTCTCCGCAACCCGCTCGCGGGGTTCGCCCTTTGCGATGGCAATCATCGTGAATTTGCGGCCCTCGAAACGCCGGAGTATCTTCTCCGGCATCTCGTTGAGCTCGCGCAGGCAGGGTTTGCACCAGGTAGCCCAAAAGGACAAAAGCACTACGTCGCCCCGGCATTTCGAGATTTTGACCTCCCGGCCGTCGAGCATCTCGACCGTAATGGCAGGAACTTTGGCGCCCGTCCGGAAGCCGGACTGCGCAAAGAGCGGAAACACAAGGAAAACGAAGGCAGACAAAAGGACGGAGAGTCGTTTCATGGGAACGTGTTTTTGGTTGTCAGAAGCAAAGATAACGATTTTCCCAAAACTACTAATTTTTTAGTAGAAAAAGAATCCGATCTCCGCAAACACTGTCCCGAAAATCCCTTCACAACATCCGGAGCTCCTGTTATTTCCCCCGACGCGGGGGATAATTTTTCAAACCGTGATGCCGGCAAAGAGCCGGAATTTTCATTATCTTTGTTCGAGACAACCCTTAACAACCCGATATGAAAAAATTCACACTCACCCTGCTCCTGCTGCTCGCCGGCATCCCGACGCTCTTTGCCCAGCAGACCGTCCGGAACGACATTTTCGCCTACCTCAAACACGAAGGCTATGCCCCGGCCCTGGACAAGGACTCGGACATCGAGTTCAAAATCCAGGGAATCCTCTACAACATTATCGTAAAACAGATCGAAAACGAGGATTATGCCTATGTGGAAGTGCTGGCGAACTTCGGCACCGTCACCCCCTACGACAAGCTGATGGAGATCGCCAACGACATAAACCAGAACAAGTTCGTCTGCAAATGTTCGGTCTCCCGAAACGAGAACAGGAACGTCTTTACGCTGGCCATGGAATTCGTCACCAACAGCCGGGCAAATACCGAATACCAGATGTCGCATGCCCTGCGCCTCCTTCCGGCATGGGTTAAGGAATTCAACGACAGGGTCGACGAATAATAGTGCCCGCCGGACAGGCACGCGAGCCATTCCCGGAGGAAATAAAAAATCCCGCTCCAATGAAGCGGGATTTTTCAGTTACCGGGATTCCGGTTATTTCATCTCCACGAGCGCCTTGCCGGTCATTTCGGCGGGCTGCTCCAGCCCCATCAACTTGAGCACCGTCGGCGCGACGTCGGCCAGGATGCCGTCGTGCACCGACTTCACACGGTCGGAAACGACCACGATGGGCACGGGGTTGAGCGAATGCGCCGTATTGGGCGTACCGTCGGCATTGACAGCGTTGTCGGCATTGCCGTGGTCGGCAATCATGACGACCTCGTAACCGTTCTCCTTAGCAGCCTCGACAACTTTGGCGACGCACCCGTCGACGGCCTTCACGGCCTTCACGATGGCATCGTAGACGCCCGTATGGCCGACCATGTCGCCGTTGGCGAAATTCAGGCAGATAAAGTCGAACTTCCGCTCACCGAGTGCAGCAACCAGTTTATCAGCGACTTCCGGAGCGCTCATCTCGGGTTGCAGGTCGTAGGTGGCCACCTTGGGCGACGCGACGAGGATACGGTCTTCGCCCGCGAACTCCGCCTCGCGGCCACCGTTCAGGAAGAACGTCACGTGGGCATATTTCTCGGTCTCGGCGATGCGCAGCTGCCGCAAGCCCTGCTTCGAAACGAACTCGCCGATGGTGTTGGGCACGTTCTCCTTGTCGAAGAGGATGTGCAGCCCCGTGAACTTGGCATCGTAGGGGGTCATGCAGCAATAGTAGAGGGGCATGGTGTGCATCCCCTCGGCGGGCATGTCCTCCTGCGTCAGCACGATGGTCAGCTCCTTGGCGCGGTCGTTGCGGTAGTTGAAAAAGACCACCACGTCGTTGGGGCGGATCATGCCGACGGGCTGCCCGTTCTCGTCGATGCGCACGAAAGGCTTGATGAACTCGTCCGTAACGCCCTCGTCATAGGATTTCTGGACGGCTTCGACCATGTCCGACGAACGCTCGCCGATGCCGCTGACCAGCGCGTCGTAGGCAACCTTGACCCGTTCCCAGCGCTTGTCGCGATCCATCGCGTAGTAGCGCCCGATCACCGTGGCGATCTTGCCCGTCGTGGCTGCGAGGTGCTTTTCGAGGTCGGCGACGAACCCCTTGCCGCTGTGCGGGTCGGTGTCGCGGCCGTCCATGAAGCAGTGCACGAAGGTATTTTCGAGGCCGTAGGCCGCCGAGATGTCGCACAGCTTGAAAAGGTGCTCGAGCGACGAGTGCACGCCGCCGTCCGACACGAGGCCCATGAAATGCATGTTCACGCCGTTCTTTTTGGCATGTTCGAACGCTGCCTTGACCTCGGGGTTCTCCAGGATCGAATTGTCGCGGCAGGCGCGGTTGATCTTCACCAGATCCTGGTAGACCACGCGGCCGGCGCCGATATTGAGGTGCCCGACCTCCGAGTTGCCCATCTGGCCGTCGGGCAGGCCGACGTTCTCGCCGTCGGTGCGCAGCTCGGCATGGGGATATTTCGCCGTCATGGCCGAGATATATTCGGGATGGACGGTCGAAATGACATCGGCCTTGTCGTGGCGGCCGTTGCCCCAGCCGTCGAGGATCATCAGTAATACCTTGTTATTCATAATTATCCGGTTTTTAACTATTCTTTTACTTTACCTGGGCCATAATCAGCTCCACGGCCTTGTCGATGGCGGCCTGCAGCCCGTCGGGGTTCTTGCCACCCGCCGTGGCGAAGAACGCCTGTCCGCCGCCGCCGCCCTGCATCAGCTTCGCAGCCTCGCGCACCACGGCACCGGCGTTCACGCCCTGGGCCGTGATCTCGTCGCCGAGCATCACCGTCAGCATGGGTTTGCCGTCGTTGACCGCCCCCTGCACGAACACCAGCTTCGGGGAGCGGGCACGCAGGTTATAGGCCAGGTCTTTGACGAACTCGGGCGTACGGTCGGTCTGCGTGGCGATGAGCTGCACCCCGTGGCGCTCGGGCGTCGAGGAGATGATCTTCTCGGCCCACTGGGCGACCTGCTCGCGGCGCATGGCCTCGACCTCCTTCGAAAGCGTCTCGTTGCTCTCGAACATTTTCTTTACGGCCTGCAGCACCTGCGGGTTGTGGAGGTATTCGCTGATGTCGCGCATCGTATCCTCGGCGGCGTAGATGATCTTCTCGGCCTGTTCGCCCGTGACGGCTTCGATGCGGCGCACGCCGGCCGAAATGGCGCTCTCGGTCAGTATCTTGAAGAACCCGATGTTACCCGTAGCGCTGGTGTGCGTACCGCCGCAGAGCTCGACCGACGTACCGAAGCGCACCATGCGCACCTTGTCGCCGTACTTCTCGCCGAAGAGCATCATGGCACCGCATTTCTCGGCCTCCTCCTTGGTGGCCTCGCGGTTCTCCTCCAACGGATAGTTGGCGCGGACGGCGCGGTTGACGAGCATCTCGACCTGGCGCAGCTCGGCGGGAGTCATCTTCTGGAAATGCGAAAAGTCGAAGCGCAGGATCTCGGGCGTCACCATCGAACCCTTCTGCTCTACGTGCGATCCCAGCACCTTGCGCAGCGCCTCGTGCATGAGGTGCGTCGCGGTATGGTTGTTGGCCGCGGCCTGGCGTTTGGCAGCGTCCACGACGGCCGTGAACTCGGCCGCAGGGTTTTCGGGAAGCTCCTTGACGATATGGATAATCAGTCCGTTTTCCTTTTCGGTAGCCACGACGGCGATGCGCTCGTTGGCATTCTCGATATAGCCGATGTCACCGATCTGACCGCCCGAGTTGCCGTAGAACGGCGTGCGGTCGAAGACTAGCTGGTAGGAGGTCTTGCCTTTGGAGGTCACGCGGCGGTAACGGGCGATCTTCACCCGCTCGGTCAGCGTGTCATAGCCCGTGAAGACGCTCTCCCGAATGGGGAACAGCTCCACCCAGTCGTCGGTATCGACGGCCGCGGCGTTGCGCGAGCGCTCCTTCTGTGCCTGCAACTCGGTTTCAAAAGCTGCGAGGTCAACGCCGACGCCCTGTTCGCGGGCGATGAGCTCCGTCAGGTCGATCGGGAACCCGAACGTATCGTAAAGCTCGAAGGCGTCCTTGCCCGAGATCAGTTCGCGGCCCTCTTTCTTGGTCTTTTCGACCACGCCGTCCAGCAGGCTGATGCCCGTGGCCAGCGTACGCAGGAACGAGGCCTCCTCCTCCTCGATGACCTTTTCGATCAGCGCCTGCTGGGCCTTCAGTTCGGGGAACTGGCCCCCCATCTGCTCCACGAGCCCCGCAACGAGCTTGCAGATCGTAGGTTCCGTGAAGCCGAGGTAGGTATAACCGTAGCGCACGGCGCGGCGCAGGATGCGGCGGATGACGTAGCCGGCCTTGACGTTCGACGGCAGCTGCCCGTCGGCGATCGAGAAGGCGATGGCACGCAGGTGGTCGGCGATGACGCGCATCGCCACGTCGCACTTCGCGTCGGCGCCGTAGGTCTTGCCCGAAAGCTGCGAAATACGCTGGATCGTAGGCTGGAACACGTCGGTGTCGTAGTTCGATTTCTTGCCCTGGAGGATCATGCAGAGGCGCTCGAAGCCCATGCCGGTATCGACGTTGCGCGCCGGAAGCTCCTCCAGCGAGCCGTTGGCCTTGCGGTTGAACTGCATGAACACGAGGTTCCAGATCTCGATCACCTGCGGATGGCCCGCATTGACCATCCCGCGTCCCGGTTTGGAGGCGATCTCCGCCTCGTCGCGCAGGTCGAAATGGATCTCCGAGCAGGGGCCGCAGGGGCCGGTCTCGCCCATCTCCCAGAAATTGTCGTGCTTGTTGCCGCGGATGATATGGTCTTCGGGCAGAAACTGCTTCCAGTAGTCGTAGGCCTCCTGGTCGAAGGGCACGCCGTCCTCCTCGGAGCCTTCGAAAACCGTGGCGTACATGCGGTCGGCGGGAAGTTTGTAGACGCCGTGGAGCAGCTCCCACGCCCATTCGATCGCCTCTTTCTTGAAGTAATCGCCATAAGACCAGTTGCCCAGCATCTCGAACATCGTATGGTGGTAGGTGTCATGCCCCACCTCCTCCAGGTCGTTGTGCTTGCCCGAAACGCGCAGACACTTCTGGGTGTCGGCCGCACGCGGATATTTGCGGGGCGCATTGCCCAGGAAAATATCCTTGAACTGGTTCATGCCCGCGTTGGTGAACATCAGCGTGGGATCCCCCTTGACGACCATCGGTGCCGAGGGCACGATCACATGGCCCTTGCTCTCGAAGAAGTCCAGAAAGGCCCGGCGAATTTTATTCGATTCCATATATAAGATTTTATCCGATTTCCACGTTTGTGATTTCGGGTTGCAAAATTACACAATTAAAGTTAAATTTGCATCCTATTAACCGGAGTTTTTTCCGCAATGAAGCAAAAAGGGCAGAGATTCGACACGCAGGCGCTGACACAGGAAGCGCAGGCGCTGACGCGCGACGTGGTCTCGGCGCCTTTCCGCCTGCGCACCTACCGCCTGATCCGGAAAATACTGATCGGCTTCATCCTCGTCTCGATCGCCAACGTGCTCTTCTCGTACTTCTTCTACACCCCCAAGATGTACCGCATCATCCGCGACAACCGCGACCTGGTCATCAAGTACCGCATCCTGCAAGACCGCATACGCACCTCGCAGCGGCGCGTGGACGAAATCCGCCACCGCGACAACTACGTCTACCGCTCGCTCTTCTCGACCGACACGGTGTCGATCGACGGCGTGTGGCAGCCCTACCCCGACACCAAATACGCCCCGATGGCCGGGGACGACTTCGCCCCGCTGATGGTCGGCACCTGGAAGCAGCTCGACGCGCTGGCCCGCATACTCTACCTCGAATCGGTGTCCTTCGACGAATTGCAGGCATTCGCCCGCGACAAGGAGAAAATGTCGTCGGCGATCCCGGCCATCTGGCCCATCGACCGCTCGGCGCTGCACAACGACCATATCGGCGCCTTCAACCTGCGCCGGATGCACCCCGTGCTGGGGTATATCCGCCCCCACAAGGGCATCGACCTGGGCTGCGACCGCGGCACGCCGGTCTACGCCACGGGCGACGCCGTGGTGGAGGTCGCCTCCTCGGGGGGCAACGGCGGCTACGGACACATGGTGCTGCTGAACCACGAATTCGGCTACAAGACCCGCTACGCACACCTGAGCAAAGTCCTCGTGCAGCCGGGCGAACGGGTCGCCCGCGGGCAGGTCATCGCCGAAACGGGCAACACGGGCATCTCCTCGGGCCCCCACCTCCACTACGAGGTGATCCACAAGGGCATGCCGGTGAACCCGATCAACTATTTCAACCGCAACATGACCGCCGCGGAATACGACGCACTCATGGAGAACATGCGCGATACGAACTTCGAAAAGCTCTGAGATGGCAGGAAAGAAAGACCTGGAGCGGCTCCGCAGGCGTAAGCGCCGCAAACAGAACATCATACGCGCGACGGTGCACTTTTTCGTGTGGGCCGGGGTCGCCGTGCTCTACTACGTCGGGTTCTCGCTTTTCTTCGACACCCCCGTGGAGTACGAGCTCAAACACTCGACCGACCGCCTGCGCCGCGAATACGCCGCCCTCACCCAGCGGTACGACTCGCTGACGACCGTCATGCACAACCTCTCCGAGCGCGACCGCAACGTCTTCCGCATCCTCTTCGAATCGGATCCCTACGACTTCGATTCGGAATACGAACGCCGACAGGCCGTCACCTACGAAAACATCTTCAACCGTTCGTCGCGGCGGCTCAAGCTCGAACTGCGCGAACGGGTCGCCGACATGGAGAAGCGGCTCGACGAGCTGAACGCCTCGTACCTCGACCTGCAGG
>ENA-OYZD01000487-OYZD01000487.1-human-gut-metagenome-genome-assembly--contig:-NODE-487-length-19408-cov-5.781326_pt1 | contig 19408 bp, 15 predicted proteins | sample MGYA00244073_ERZ653470 | MGnify/ENA primary metagenome ERZ653470 (study PRJEB26926, sample SAMN06164895) | human gut metagenome | biome: ENVO:00009003; feature: ENVO:2100002; material: ENVO:00002003... | reverse complement strand
CTTGCTTTTTGGCAAGATCGCAGCCTTTTTTCTTGGGGACTTTTTTTACAGCCCCTTTTTTTATTTAGGAGCAAACATATGATAATACTAACAAAAATCAATCAACTAGATAATATCGACACAATAACAGACAAACTAAAAGCAGATATATCTCAGTCAATATCAATTCTGAATACAGCATACGGAGTTGACAGAGATGTATATAACGATCTCGGCGGTTTCTGCTGCATAGTCTCAAATGAAGATGATATAAAACTTCTGCTTGATAGGTGGAACGCTGATATACTCAACGATATAAGCGAAGTGACCTTGGAAATAGACGGATACATAAAAAAGCTTTTCATCATAAGTTCCGACTATGCTATTGTTACATACATAAAAGCAAGCTTGATAGACCAACATAGTAAAGCTGAACAACTCTATGATAAAGATACAGACATAATAATCAAGAAATATTTGAAGTCTGTCAATGAAGTGATTATTGCTTGGGGAACACTAACTAACAAGACTTTGAAAAAGCGAGAAGGGAATGTTCTTGATATACTTCACAAGTCCAATAAAAAATTGCTGTGCGTAACAGATAATCTAGGACATATGAACGTACACCCTTTGACCCCTTCAGTAAGAAAAGATTTCTATATTGCTGAGTTCAAATAATCTACTACATACAGTTGTTCTTTTCTGCTGAGTCCGTGGCGAGTTTTTCAAAACTTGCCGCAACTACTCAGCAGAATTTTTTTTGAATCATAAAGATAGAACTTTCCTATGCGGCAAGTGGGGAAAAACGAGCTTTGAGGACTCAGCAGAGCAAAATTACATCTCCTTGATACAAAAAGTTTCTTTTTCAAGTTTGCAAAAGAACAATACTATATGGACTAAAAATCCAATTATTTGAGAAAGGAGGTGGATATTTTATGGACTCGTATAAAATTGAAAGGATAACTCAAGAGGAATACAATTCCTACCAAGAGCATCCTTTCTTTCCTGCCATAATTGAAAATGACTCCTTGTGGCTTGTAAAAAGGTCTGATAAAGACAACAGCCGTTATATAAAGATCTGGATATCCGTACAGCTTGAAGTAACACAATACTTAAAAGACGAGGATACCAATGAAAAGTTTCTTAATATAACAGCTAAAACACCATTCGGCTTAGAAGAGGAAGTAATATCTGCAGACTGTCTGAATAAAAAAGATATTACCCAACTTCAAAAGAAGTGGTTCTTCAATGAAGCATATTCAGACATCTTGATAAGATATCTGATACAAGCTTCTGAACAAGCTCCCCGTGTAATACTCTACAAGAGCATAGGCTGGTTTCAATATAAGAATAACCTCTATTTTAGAACAAATAGGGTTCTTCATAACAAGGAACTTGCAAGCCAATTTCAATATGCAGGAGATTTGAAACTTGACAATAAAATATCCTCAAAATCAACCTACCTGAACGCACTAAATAATTTGCTTACGACAGACGGAAGTATGTTCGCAGTAGTCGCAGGTCTATCATCAGCTCTCTTGAGCTACTTAAAGCTCACATACTCAATGGAGAACATCTTGATACACATCTATGGAGACAGTTCAAGCGGAAAAAGCACCTTTTTGAAGCTTGCACTTTCAATGTGGGGCAACCCAAACGAGCCACCGCTCTTCAACGAGTGGAACTCGACAACGAACGCCATATATGCTGCATTGTCCAACAATCAAGGCATAACAGTTGGCTTTGATGAAGCAAGCTGCTCCGCACTCGACTATTCCACGCTGATATACAACCTCTCACACGGAAGAGACAAGGCAAGGTGCAACAAAGACTCAAGCCTGAGAGAGTCCAAGACGTGGTCGACGACTATCATCTCAACAGCAGAGGAATCTCTGCTCACGAAAACCAAAAAGAACAATGGGATTCGTGCGAGATGTTTGGAGTTCGACAACTTGCACATAACTCAGACAGCTGAACACGCAGAGAAAATCGACAGACTCATCTCACATAAAAATGGGATAGTAGGAGAAGATTTTGTAAGCTATCTTTATAGTAAACAACCTCGTATCGTGTTCAATGACTTCAAGCTATGTCAAAAATATTTGTCGAGGAAACTTCAAGACAAAGCTTGTCAGATAACAGACAGAGTAATAAAACACTATGCTGTTCTTCTACAAACGGCTCTATACGCATTGAGAATAGGTATGTATATTGATACTCGTTCAATAGTCAATGTTCTTATGAAACAGCACGAATACTTGCGTGATGAAACCAAGACAGCCGAAAGCCTGCACAATGCGATATGTGAGTATATAGTCACACATAAAAAGCTATTTCCAGAAGCAGAGGAATTAAGATACGACAAATCTAGTCCTTGCGAGGGTATAACGACTGAGACATCAGTACTCTTAATTGAATCTGTCTTGCAAAAAATAATCTATGCAAATAACTTCACCGATATGAAAATGGCTGTAAAGTGGCTGTGCAAAGAAGGCTATCTTAAAAAGCAGTCTGGGAAGTACTATCTGAAAAGAACAATATCAGGTGTCTCCGTAAAAGTATACGAGATATTGCAAATTGATGACGATCCCGAACCTAAAATAAGAGAACCACCTAAGTTCACAGGAATAAGAGTACAAAAAAAGAATGAAATCAACGAAACAAAAAATTTGAAAGGAAATGAATAATAATGGTTATACCAAACAAAGATAATCTTACAGTAATTGACTCATCAAACAATAGCTCGCACGGTAAAGGTACATACAGTATATCTATCGTGAACACAAAGACTAATGGCAGAAGGATAAAGCTTTCCCCTGCACTTTGGCAGGCACTTGACTGTCCAACGAACATTAACATTCTGATAGATGACAAGAACGCTTATTTTGTTCCCGATGAGAATGGAATAAAAATATGTGACGGAGGTATTATATACAATACAAATTCAGTCCTCACAATAACAGAAAAGTTCAAGATCGACTACTCAGGAGTTTCCTCAAGAAGCTTTTCGGCAAAATTGGAAATCTATGTGATATACTCACACCTCAAGAAATCTCAGAGTTCTTAGGTATTTCCTATAACTCAGCCCTCAAACTTATAAAATATAATATGGTCTATTTAAAACTAGGCTCTAGATACAGAGTCACAAAGGAGAACTTCCTCAAATTTCTACAAACATCAACACCGTCACAGGCAACAATCAATAAATAACAAACATAAATAAAGACTATTCCGACCTAAGCAAAATCATTTTGCTTGGGTCGTTTTCAATTATAATGAGGTGACAATCAATGAGTATAAGAACAAGAAGAAACAAAGAAGGAAAAATAACTGGCTATCAAGCAGTAGTTGAGAGAGGTGAAAGTTCCACAGGCAAAAGACTAAGAGACACCAAAACATTCAAGACGAAGAAAGAAGCCGAAGCCTACCTCAATCAGACAAAGAGCCACATACTCAACGGCACATACATAGAGCCTAATAAAATGACTGTCTCACAGGCACTTGACGAGTGGCTCGAAACACAGGTCAAACCTACACTAGCCCCTGCAACAGTAAAATCGTATCAATATAATATAAAAAATCACATTCGTCCAGCATTGGGAAATATTCAGCTCCAAAAGCTCACAGCAATGCAGATACAGAACTTTTTGAATGCTCTTGATAAGGAGAAGAACTTGTCTCATAGGTCTATGAAGTATATTTGCGATAACCTGCATAGCTGTTTGAAATACTTCACTTTCAAGAAAATGTTGTCAACAAACGAGTGCGATTTTGTTAAAGTACCTAAAAAGAAGCAAAAGCCTATAAGCAGTTTCTATTCCATAGATGAGATAAAAACGCTTATGCAGGCTGTTCAGAACGATAGATTAAGACCAGTTGTCTATCTAGGCTTAATGTCACTCAGACGTTCTGAAATGTGTGCTTTGACTTGGAGCGATATTGACTTTCAAAACAATGTGATCTCGGTGAATAAAAATCTTGTCTACATAAATGGAGAGTATATAATCGGAGGCTGTAAAACAGAATCATCAAAAAGGCAAATACAAGTACCACCCACAATAATAAATCTACTGGGCGAATACAGAAGATACCAAATCAAAGAGAGAATGTATTGCAAAGAGGAATATATAGACAGAGATCTGATAGTCTGCAAATATAATGGCGACTATTTGAATCCTGCCACACTTTCAGCAAAATTTTCACAGCTATTAAAGAAACATAATCTAAGACATATTCGTCTGCACGACCTAAGACATTCCTATTGCTCAATACTCTTGAACGACCTGAATATTCCAGTCACAATAGTGTCTAAAAGTGCAGGACACGCTAACACACAAGTAACGCTGAACACATATTCCCACGTTGATTCAAAAATGCAGAAGAAATCTGCTGACGCACTTGAAGAGAACGTATTTTCAGACATAAATAAAAAGCTAGGCTAATAACAAAGGAACAGTCCACAATGAACTGTTCCTTTGTCAACTCTTAAAAAGGCTTATGTAATTCGTTCGACCATTGACGATTCTGTAAATCAGAACATTGTTCACAGTTGTCTGAACCTTATAAAGAATGATATAATCTTCTGCAACAAGCTTTCGCAGACCTTTCTTTGAAAGGAATTCATCATTGATAAGAGGTGCAATAAAAGGCTGTGTAGAAAGATTGCTGATAGATTGGTCTATCATCTTCATAATACGAGTAGCCGCTTGTGGAGCGTACAATTCACTTGCAATGTAGGAAAAAATCCTATCAAGGTCTTTCCTTGCGTGGGCGGTGAACTTAATGCTGTATATATCAGTAGCCATATTTTGCCCTCATTTCAGAAAGGACTTCCTCACCGTCAAATACATTGCCCTCTTCTACATCCTGTTCGGCTTCTGCAACGAGCTGATAGAGATGAATTTGCTCAATAAGTTTGTCATAAGCTTGATTTGACATAACTACCATATCACTATAACCATTCTTGGTGATAAAAACAGGTTCGTCAGTACTATGACAAAGCTCAGATATTCCGCTTGTGTTTTTCAAATCTTTGATAGGAATGATTTTTGGCATATATGACATCTCCTTATATCTTACTATGGCTTAATTATACCATAATAATTTCAAAAAGTCAAGTTCTGCTGTGCGACCTGCGGCGACGGAATAAAATAAATTCTGAATCAGAACGATCAAGACACCATAAGAACACAAAAAATAATTGACAGACAACATTAAATAAGGTAAAATAAATCTAAATAATAATAAAACATCTTCAAACTGCTGTCGAGCGACTGGAACTCGTGTATGGGTTAATAGCTCATCGAGGGTTCGAATCCCTCCTTCTCCGCCAAAAAGTCTCGTAAACACGTTGTTTGCGAGACTTTTTATTTTCTAAAGATATGACACGCAAAAATACTTAATAAAGCAAAAAAATCGGACAGCCCGAAGACTGTCCGATTGAATGTTTTTGTGATTATTTTATGGTCGTGATGTCGCTTCCGAACCAAGTTGTTGATATCTCAGCGAGCTTGCCGTCCTGCTTCATTTCGTGAAGGATCTCCTCGATCTTGTCGCAAAGTGCCTGATCACCAAGTCTGAAGCCGATAGCGTACTCCTCTGGGTCAAGGCCGTCAGGAAGCACCTTGTAATCCTTGCCTGATGTGGATATCTCGTAGTTTGCAACTACTGAGTCAAGGAACGCTGCGTCTACCATGTTAAGCTCCAACTGCTGGAGGGCTTCAACATTTGTTGCAAGCTCTGTTGTTGTCGCACCATTTGCTACAACGTCAGATGCAAGAAGTGTTTCCTGTGCTGTTGAGCCGTTCTGTACGGCAATGTTCTTGCCTGCAAGATCAGCCTGTGAAGCAACGTCGCTTGAGCCATTTACAACGAACACCATTTCATTCTTCATGTAAGGCTCGCTCATGAGCATTACTTTCTTTCTCTCATCGCTGACAGAAAGGCCGTTCCAGATACAATCTATTGTGCCTGCATTAAGGTCCTGCTCCTTTGTATCCCAGTTTACAGAGTAAGTTTCAAGCTCTACACCAAGTCTTGAGCAAACTTCCTTTGCAACGTCGATATCAAAGCCTACGATGTTGTCGTTCTCGTCTGTGTAGCCCATTGGCTTGAATGTTGGGTCAAGACCAAGCACAAGCTTGCCTGAATCAAGAACTTTCTGAAGTGAGTTATCCTCGCCTGTTGCAGCGGCTGTGCTGTTTGTGCCTGCTGCTGATGAAGAATCAGATGTGCTTCCGCAGCCTACAGCCAAAAGCATCATGGCAGCAGCGGAAAGTGATGCGATAGTCTTAAAAATAGATCTTTTCATTATTAACTTCCTTTCGGGTATCGTCAAAATACCATTTCATACGTTTTAACACTTTAATATAATAACATATTATAACGTCACTGTCAATTATCATTATTGCCCAAACCTTTGCAGGCTGTGGGTGCTTTTTCATAGAAAATGACCGCAGATAAGCGAAAATCAGCACTTACCAAGCTTTTTGGCTCTTTCCATGAATCTTGCATACTTGCCTATTACCGCTTCTCCCTGTGTGATACCTGCATTTTTCAGTATCTCCAAAGGCTTTTCGGGATAGTCGGCTGTATATTCAAGTTCCAACTCATAGTCTGTCAAGCCGAGATATTCGCTTTTGTCAAGGCATATCTCAACATGGTCGAAATCGGTGCAGAGCTTGCGCTGAGTATGCAAAGAGCCTGCAAGGTCAGCGGCAGGGAAATCTCTCCCCACAAGCTGTGAAAGCTCCTGTGCGGTGAGCGTTTCAGGCAGGCTGTCAAGCTCACGCTCAAACTCTTTTTTCACATGAAGTGCACCGTTTTCGGAGATAGGTGCTTTAAGCTGTAAAAAATACCTATCCCCTATTTGTCTTACCCTGATACTTGTCATGCCCGTATCCTGCTGTGGAATATAATAAAAATTGGTCTGCTCGATTATTTTGTTCCACTGAAAAAACTTTTCAGCGGTGTTATATTGTTCTTTTGTGAGAGAAATTTTTATCTCACGTTCTATATTTTCGCTCATAATATCCTCCTGCTTTAATACTTTAGGCAACACCGCACAAAGCCCGCCTGACGGCTTTGCACGCCATCTGCTTGCAGATTTTCCGTCATATCACACAAAAATCCCTTGACATACGACAGTATGCCTGCGGAATTTTTATGCAATCTGACAAAAAATCTGACTACGCATCTGGCGCACAATCTTTGTGCGGTATTGCCTTTATTTTATTATAACAATATCACAATACAATGTCAACATGAATATGGTTGACAAATTTCCATAAAAATAGTAGAATTTAATTAGTAATTTGATTATTTTAAGGAGAGTTTGAGATGTCAAGAATACTGACGCCGCAGCAGAAGATAGAGCGGAGCATCGTTACTGATTTTCGCAGAGATATATGGAACAAGTTCGTTATGGGATATGAGCGTTACGATATGATAAAGCCCGGGGACAAAATAGCGGTGTGCATATCAGGCGGCAAGGACTCAATGCTTCTTGCTAAGTGTATGCAGCATTTGCAGAAATATCAGCGCATGGACATAGGGCTGGAGTTTATTGTAATGAACCCCGGTTACAGTGACGCAAACAGGCAGAGGATAATCGACAATGCGGCGCTTATGGGAATACCCATAAAGATGTTTGAAACAAAGGTCTTTGACATTGCATACAACACAAAACGCAACCCATGCTATCTTTGTGCAAGAATGAGACGCGGCTGGCTTTACAAATTTGCGCAGGATCTTGGGTGCAACAAGATAGCTTTGGGACATCATTTTGATGATGTTATAGAAACCATACTCATGAGCATGGTATACGGAGGACAGATTCAGACTATGATGCCGAAGCTACACTCGAGGAACTACGCAGGCATGGAGCTTATCAGACCCCTGTACATGGTGAAAGAGGCGGACATTATCCGCTGGGTGGAGCAGAACGATCTGCATTTTATCCGCTGTGCCTGCCGTTTCACTGAGAGCTACGAGGGGTCAGAGAAAAAGGGTGAAGTATCAAAGCGGCAGGAAATGAAGGAGCTTATAGCGAAGTTTCGTGCCACCAATCCCAACATCGAAAACAATATCTTCAAGAGCGTTTACAACGTCAATCTGCGCACTGTGATACAATACGAATACAAGGGCAAGAAGTACAATTTTATGGACACATATGATGATTACGACCCAAGCGTCCAGGCAGATGACGATGATGATGAGGGAATAGAGTAAAAAAGTTGTGAAAAGGGCTTGACAAAGCGGCAGAGATAGTGTATAATATATTACTGTAATTGGTTTGCTGCTATGGCTCAGTAGGTAGAGCACGTCCTTGGTAAGGACGAGGTCACCGGTTCAAGCCCGGTTAGCAGCTCCAGCAGGTGCTTGCACCTGCACCCAGATCCGCTATCATTTATGGTAGCGGATTTTTTTGTCGCCGCCCATGGCCACGATACCCTACACACAAAAAACACCGCCCGAACTCCTCGGACGGTGTTATATTTTTATCTCGTATTACAGATTTGTATACTCCATAAGGCTCTTATCCACCTCACGGGCAACATCTCTGCCCTCTCTGATAGCCCATACTACAAGTGACTGTCCTCTGCGCACGTCGCCTGCGGCAAAGACGTTCTTCACGTTCGTCTGATGTGTGCCGTCGGCTGTTGCGATATTCGTTCTGCCGTCTACCTCAACGCCAAAAGCCTTTGTGAGATAGCTTTCAGATCCCAGAAAGCCTGCCGCAATAAGAACAAGCTCGGCTTCTACCTTGTATTCGCTGCCCTCAACAGGCTTCATTATCGTTCTGCCTGACTTAGGGTCTTTCTCTGGGGAGAGCTTTACAAGCACTGCGCCCTTAAGATTGCCCTTTTTGTCTTTGAGAAACTCCTTGACAGTTGTCTGATAAACTCTTGGGTCATGACCGAACACACCGATAGCTTCCTCCTGACCGTAATCTGTCTTGCAGACCATTGGCCACTGCGGCCATGGGTTGTTCTCGGCTCTCGTGTCAGGAAGCTTTGGCATCATTTCAAGCTGCAAAACGCTCTTTGCGCCATGTCTTACGCTTGTACCAACGCAGTCATTTCCTGTATCTCCGCCGCCTATTACCATGACGTTCTTGCCCTTTGCGGAAATGTGGTTTTTATCCGTAAGACCGCCGTTCAGCAGCGCCTTAGTTGTGGATTTCAGAAAATCCACTGCAAAATAGATACCCTTTGCATCTCTGCCCTCGGCTTTGATATCTCTAGGATTTGAAGCACCACAACAAAGTATTACTCTGTCGAAGTCCTTGAGAAGCTCAGCCGCTGTGATATCCTTGCCAACATTAACGTCTGTGCGAAACTCGATGCCTTCTTCTTTCATTATATTTATCTTGCGCTCGATTATCTGCTTTTCAAGCTTCATGTTCGGTATGCCGTACATAAGCAGACCGCCCACTCTGTCCTCACGCTCGAAAACTGTTACACTGTGACCTCTCTGATTGAGCTGGTCAGCGGCAGCAAGACCTGACGGGCCTGAGCCTATAACAGCGATAGTCTTTCCTGTTCTTACCTTTGGCACTCTTGCTGAAGCATATCCGCAGGCATAGGCATTTTCAATAATGCCGTATTCGTTAGCCTTTGTGGTGACAGCGTCGCCATTAGCTCCGCAGGTGCAGGCTTTTTCGCAAAGTGCAGGACAAACTCTTGATGTGAACTCAGGAAAATTGTTCGTCATATGAAGTCTGTAATATGCCTGCTCCCAGTTGCCCTTGTATATAAGGTCGTTCCATTCAGGAATAAGATTGTTAAGCGGACAGCCTGAAAATGCGTTGCCTATCTTCATTCCTGCCTGACAGAACGGCACACCGCAGTCCATACATCTTGCTCCCTGCTTCTGCTGCTCCTCCTTTGAAAGAGGAGTGTGAAATTCATTAAAATTCTTTATACGTTCCTCAACGGAGAACGCTGCTGCGTCCTCACGCTTATAGTCCATAAAACCAGTTGGCTTTCCCATATCTCAACTATACTTGCTTTCACGGCAAGTATATCCTCCTTTCGATTTTAAAAGTACAATATCTCATGTGCGCAGGCTTACTGCTTGCCGTTGATGATCTGATAGAATGCTTCTATCTGCGCCTGATCACTACTCATACCCTTTTCTTCCATTGAAGCTATAGCAGACATCATCTTCTTGTAATCGTGAGGGATTATCTTCTTGAACTTAGGCAGATATTCCTCAAAGTTATCAAGAATACGCTTGCCCTTTTCAGAGCCTGTTGCGTCAACGTGCTGCTGGATAAGGTCTTTGAGCTGAATTATATCGTACTTCTCCTTGACCTCAGAGAAAAGTACCATTTCCTTGTTGAGTCTTGTGTAAAGGTGTCTGTCCTCGTCAAGAACGTAAGCTACACCGCCCGACATACCTGCCGCAAAGTTTTTGCCCGTCTTGCCGATAACTACCACACAGCCGCCTGTCATATACTCACAGCCGTGGTCGCCAACGCCCTCGACAACTGCCACTGCGCCTGAGTTTCTTACGCAGAAACGCTCGCCTGCAACACCGTCGATGAACGCCTTACCGCTTGTTGCGCCGTAAAGTGCAACGTTACCGATAATGATATTGTCCTCGGCTTTGAAAGTGGAATCCTTTGGAGGATAAACAACGAGCTTACCGCCTGAAAGTCCCTTGCCGAAATAATCGTTAGAGTCGCCCACAAGCTCGAGGGTCAAGCCGTTCGGGATAAATGCGCCGAAGCTCTGTCCGCCTGAGCCGTTGCAGACTATCTTGTATGTATCGTCAGCAAGTGTGTTATAATACTTTCTTGTTATCTCTGAACCGAAGATAGTACCGAATGAACGGTCTGTGTTCTTGACATTTACTGTGATAGACTTCTTCTCACCGCTCTTAAGATTTTTCTCGAACTCCTTCATGAGTACCTTTTCATCAAGAGTGTTTTCAAGCTTGAAGTCATACTTGGATTTCTTGTTGTATTCTACCTTTTCTGAAACGTAATCAGAGTTGATGATATTAGAAAGGTCAACTTGTGCTGCAGTGCCTGTGATACCAGCCTTTGGCTTGATAAGGTCAATTCTTCCCACAAGCTCGTCAACTGTTCTTACGCCAAGCTTTGACATATATTCTCTAAGCTCGGAAGCCACGAATATCATAAAGTTCATTACATATTCAGGCTTGCCGGGAAACTTCTTTCTAAGCTCTGGATTCTGTGTTGCAACACCAAATGGGCAAGTATCAAGATTACATACTCTCATCATTGCACAGCCAAGTGTTATCAGCGGAGCTGTTGCAAAGCCGAACTCCTCTGCGCCAAGGATCGCTGCGATAACAACGTCACGGCCTGTCATGAGCTTGCCGTCTGTTTCGATAACGACCTTGTTTCTAAGACCGTTCTTAATAAGGGTCTGATGTGCTTCTGCAAGTCCAAGCTCCCATGGAAGTCCTGCATTGTAGATAGAGTTTCTCGGAGCCGCACCTGTACCGCCGTCATAGCCTGAGATAAGGATAACACCTGCGCCTGCCTTTGCAACGCCTGCCGCAACTGTACCAACACCGCACTCAGAAACGAGCTTTACAGAAATTCTTGCGTTCTTGTTTGCGTTTTTCAGGTCATAGATAAGCTGAGCCAAGTCCTCGATAGAGTAGATATCGTGGTGTGGCGGAGGTGAGATAAGCGATACGCCAGGTGTGGAGTGTCTTGTTTTAGCTATCCACGGATAAACCTTTTTGCCAGGGAGATGACCGCCCTCGCCAGGCTTTGCGCCCTGTGCCATTTTTATCTGTATCTCATCAGCAGATGTGAGGTATCTTGAAGTTACACCGAAACGTCCCGAAGCCACCTGCTTGATAGCTGAACATCTGTCCTCAGAAGTACCCTTTGTGAGAAGTCTGTCAAGGCTCTCACCGCCCTCGCCTGAGTTTGACTTGCCGTGAAGTCTGTTCATTGCGATAGCAAGTGCTTCATGAGCTTCCTGCGAGATAGAGCCGTAGGACATAGCGCCCGTCTTAAATCTTCTTACAATAGAGTCAACGCTCTCAACTTCCTCCAGCGGAACAGGATTTTCAGCAAAGTTGAAATCCATAAGACCTCTGATGTTCACAGGGTCCATTTCCTCAGAAATAAGCTTTGAATACTTCTTATATGTTTCATAGTCGCCAGTCCTTGCAGCCTGCTGGAGCAGATAGATAGACTGAGGATTGTAGAGATGCTCCTCCTTGCCGCTTCTGAACTTGTGGCTACCTCTTGATTCAAGCTCTGTGTCTGTGCCAAGTCCAAGAGGGTCAAAGGCTGATGTATGAAGTCTGTCAACATTTTTCTCGATGTCAGAGATAGTGATACCGCCTATTCTGCTGACAGTACCTGTGAAATACTTGTTTATAACGTCCTGACCGATACCGATAGCCTCGAATATCTGTGATCCTTGATATGACTGTATAGTAGAGATACCCATTTTTGAAGCTATCTTTACGATACCATGGAGAACAGCCGCATTATAATCGTCAACAGCGGCATAGTAATCCTTATCGAGAAGGTCGTCAGCAATAAGCTCGTGGATAGTTTCCTGAGCAAGATAAGGGTTGATAGCGGAAGCACCATAGCCAAGCAGTGTTGCAAAGTGATGAACTTCTCTAGGCTCGCCGCTTTCGAGGATAATAGCAAGAGATGTTCTCTTCTTTGTAACAACAAGGTGCTGATGAAGCGCTGATACTGCAAGCAGTGACGGGATAGCAAGGTGGTTCTCGTCAACTCCCCTGTCTGAAAGGATAAGGATATTTGCGCCCTCGCTGAACGCCTTGTCTGCTTCTATATAAAGTCTGTTTATAGCCTTTTCAAGTCTTGTGTTCTTATAATAAAGTATAGGGATAACAGCTACCTTAAAGCCAGGAATGTGCATATTCTTTATTTTAAGGATATCTGTTGAGGTAAGGATAGGGTCGTGTATCTTCATTACCTTGCAATTTTCAGGCTTTTCTTCAAGAATGTTGCCGTCCTCGCCAATATAGACAGTTGTGGAGGTAACTATTTCCTCTCTGATAGCGTCTATAGGCGGATTTGTTACCTGTGCAAAGAGCTGTTTGAAGTAGTTGAACAGTGGCTGAGGCTCTTTTGAAAGCACCGCAAGCGGGCTGTCTGTACCCATAGCGGCAATAGACTCAGAGCCGTTCTTTGCCATTGGCAGGATAGATGTCATAACGTCCTCATAGGTATAGCCAAAAGCTTTCTGAAGTCTTTGTCTTTCCTCGTAGCCGTGTTCCTCTACCTTGATGTTTGGTATCTTAAGGTCTTTAAGTCTGACAAGGTTGCTGTCAAGCCACTCGCCGTAAGGCTGCTTTGAAGCATAGTATTCCTTAAGCTCGTCATCGTCGATAACTCTGCCCTGAACAGTATCAACAAGAAGCATTTTGCCTGGGCGAAGTCTTTCCTTTTCAACGATATTGTCTGACGGGATAGGAAGTGCGCCAACCTCAGATGAAAGGATAAGATTGCCGTCCTTTGTGATATAATATCTTGACGGACGCAGACCGTTTCTGTCAAGCACTGCACCCATGATATCTCCGTCAGAGAAAAGGATAGAAGCAGGTCCGTCCCATGGCTCCATCATAGTTGCGTAATACTGATAGAAGTCTTTCTTAGCCTGACTCATCGTGCCGTTGTTATCCCATGGCTCAGGGATCGTTATCATGACAGCCAGTGGCAGATCCATTCCACTCATGACCAAAAATTCAAGTGTGTTGTCGAGCATTGCAGAGTCAGAGCCTTCTGTATTTACAACAGGTGTGACCTTATCAAGATCGCCCTTCAAATGCTCAGACTTCATCGTTTCCTCACGAGCGAGCATTTTATCAGCATTGCCTCTGATAGTGTTTATCTCACCGTTGTGAACGATCATTCTGTTAGGATGCGCTCTCTGCCAGCTTGGGTTTGTGTTGGTAGAAAATCTTGAATGTACCATAGCGATAGCAGACTCGTAATCCTTATCCTGAAGGTCAGGGAAGAACTTTCTGAGATCCTGCACAAGGAACATTCCTTTATATACTATAGTTCTGCTTGAAAGTGATACAACGTAGGTGTCCTCATTTGACTGCTCGAACACACGTCTTGCAACATATAGTTTGCGGTCAAAGTCAAGACCCTTTTTAACGCCCTTTGGACGCTTGATGAAGCACTGCATTATGGCAGGCATACACTGGGCAGCTCTCTTGCCAAGCACCTCAGGCTTTGCAGGAACGACTCTCCAGCCAAGGATCTCCAGACCCTCTTTTTCAGCGATTATCTCAAACATCTTCTTTGCCTGATTTCTCGCAAGCTCGTTCTGTGGGAAGAAGAACATACCAACAGCATAATCTCTCTCCTCGCCAAGCGTGATCCCAAGCTCAGCGGCGGCGATCTTCTTGAAGAATTTATGTGAGATCTGAAGCAGGATACCTACTCCGTCACCTGTTTTGCCCTCTGCGTCCTTACCAGCACGATGCTCAAGCGTTTCAACGATAGTCAGCGCATTTGCAACAGTATCGTGGCTCTTTTTGCCCTTAATGTTCACAACAGCACCTATTCCGCAGTTATCATGCTCGAATTTCGGTGAATACAGGCTTTTTACATTAGTCATATCCTCCATGCGTTCCATTTTTATCACCCTTTCCTGCCAAACTGTAAAAAAATTATAGCTTATCGTTCAGCAACGTATGTTATTTCACGGCTCATAGCCGATTTTTAGCTGTTTTTAACAAAAAAGTTTGCAGGAAGAAATTAAAGTCCTGCAATCCTGCATAAATGCAAACAAACTCAAAGCGTGGTTTTTCGCACAAATGCAAGAAAATAGCCTTTTGCCGTCTTTTTTGACGGCTTAATCATTATAACACACATTACAGCAAAATGCAAGAGTGAATGATAAAACTTGCATAAATTCATTATTAATTTTTAGTTAATCAGTATACACATATAACTTATAATTTCATATCGCTTTCCTAGGTAAACCTTGAAAACTAACGTAACAACGCTCTTTTCAGCTTATTCGCAGCCATTTTCAGCGGAGAATCGTACTCTTTGTAAAAATGCTGATAATCCTTAGAATTGTTCCAGTCGCCACCCCATTTCCAGCCATGACGCCTGAAAATGCAATAGCAAAGGTCCGTTCTGTCAATCTTGTGATCAAAAGCCTTGTCACGGTCTGCATACTCTGTAGCATTGGCAGGCATGACCTTATTCCCCACTATATAAGGATTTATAAGAGGGTTTATGTCTATCGCCCTGCCGTAGCTGTGAGCCGAAATAGTGTTGGTACCAGCCACCACCCTATAGTTGAAGGCAGAGGAATTGTTATCCGCCATTGACCTTTCATCATCAGCGTCATACTCGTCCACGAGCCTGATTTTTTCTATCTCATAACCGCCCTCGAAAAGCTCATAGAAGATATCCAGAACCTCCTGCGCAAGCTTTCTTGCAACTATAAGCTCCCCCGACTGCACCTTATGCTCAAAGTCATAATATCTTACACGCAGATAGGCAAGGTCGCCCAGCTTCACATAGGGATTTTCCTTATAGGAAACGCCTTTGATACGCTCTATCACCTCGTTTGGAAGCTCCTCAGCCGTAAAGCCCTCTCTGTATAATATCTTTTCCATAAAAAACACTCCTTACAAAAAGCGGTCAAGGCATGATACCTTGACCGTCCTTATTATTTATCCGCAGACTTATAGTACATAACAACAGGCGTACCGTAAGGCACGTTGTCATAAACATATTTGGCGTCGTCATAGCTCATATTTATACAGCCGTGAGAGCCGTTGTATTTGTATATCTCACCGCCGAAATATCCGCCTCGCCACGTTGAATCGTGAAGACCTATTCCGCAGAGAGAAACGTTGTTCCAGAAGTTGCACTTTGTATCCCACTCGTCACCGTCGGCATTTGTGTCTTTCATGCGCTTGTTGGTCTCCTTTGACCACAGCTTATAAACACCAGGGAGAGTTGTTCTCGCCTCAGATGTGGTCTGACCTGAAACTATATAGGTATCGAGCTTTTTCTTGCCCTTTTCATAATACCACAAATGCTGGTCGGTAAGGTCTATCTCAATATAAGTGTCGCCTATATCATCGTCCTTGCTTCTCGCAGACTCAACGCCTGTAAAGTCAAAATAACCGGTACTGTAATAGATAGGGTCTACCTTGTCAACGCTCTCGCCCTTTTCAAGCATATCCACAAGATCGTCACAAGTCTTTTCCTGATCTATCCACCAGCCGTATTTAGCATCAGAGCTTGTCGGCACAATTATGTCGCCCTGCAAAGTGGCGTGGAGTTTTCTCTTAGTATTATATGTATCATACTTCTTTGCGAGCTTTTCCACATACTCCATGGCTTTCTTTCTATCCACAGTGTAGCTTCCGTCATCTTTGAGCTTTATCATCTTCATAAGCTCCTCGCCCGTGAGAGTTTCTGTGGTGTAGTCAAAATCGTATGTGACAGAAAGCTGGAAAACATCATTTCGTTTCTTGCAATCGTCCTCAAGGTCTGCGCTCTTCACCTCTGGAAGAGAATAACAACCTATGTCCTTGTCAAGCTCAACGCTAAGCTCACCTGTCGCCACGCTTTGCGTAACATAAGCTTCAAGTTTTTTCATATCGGTTATCTTGTTTCCCTGCACCTCAGGGGTGATAACATAGGCCGTCTTATCCTCGTTAAGACCAAGCTTTGCATCGGCAGATTCAACATCGCCCCAGTTTGCTTTCTCCACAAGCTTCTGAAGCTTCTCAACGTCAAATGTGATGTCCTCATTAAAGCTATAGGTGGAATTTTGTATATATCCCGAGAACCATGTTTTTCTGTTCACGCTGTCATAGATCTTCTGAAGATCGTCCTTGCCGCTTAGTCTGTAATCAAAATCAGCCGTCTTGAAAACAACAGACGTGCCGTCGATAGTTTTGACCGTAAGCTCATAAGGCATATCGTTCACCCCGAGCAGATCGCAAGCCTGTTCAAATGTCTTTCCGCCCACGTCAATGCCATTCACTGTTGTGCCGCTCAGAAATCTGTTGCTATAGTAAGCTCTTCCAATGAAATATCCTCCGCCCACAACTATCACGATAGCCGCCGCCGCAGTGCCGCAGATAATGCCGATATTGTTGCGTTTTTTCTTTCTTTTCTTATTCTTTGACGAACCTTTGACAGAGCTGTTTTTCTTCACTGATGTCGCAGGCTTTTTCGTTATCTTTGTGGAATTTTCCGTCATCAATTATCCTCCTGTACAAAATGACGTTCGGCATTTGCCGACAATGTATCAAGAATAATTATATCACGCTTTTTTCCTTTTGTCTATAGGATAGGCTGAAAAATTTGTCACAAAAATAGTGCCGGATATTCTTATTTAATGTACAAATAAACGTACTGCAAACAAACTACACGCAATCATTGAAAAAAAATATCGGGCAGATAACTCCACCCGATACAATATCAGTCTTTTATATACTTGTTCTTGACCTCGCTGTAGGTCTTGCAGAAGCGGTCATGGGAGATATACGCTCCCCAACTCATGTTATCGTCCACCTGAGGGTCCATAACATATACCTGACCGTTTATCGTTACCTCCACCCACATATGATAGCCGTAACCGCCTGCCGCCATAGCGGTCTTGCCGTCAACGGTCTTTGCGTCAAAGCCTATGTAGTTGAGCATTGCGGCATAAACGTAAGAATATTCTGTGCAAGTGCCGTAACCGTCCTCAAGAACAGCCTTGACAGGATTTGCCCAGCCGCCGTAATCGTAGACCGTGTTCTTTATAATATAATCGTAGCAAGCCACAGCCTTTTCATAATTTGTCATATCATCTGATATTATCTTATTGAGATATTTCAGAAGTATCTTTTCTTCCTTTGCGCTGAGCGTCGCCTTTGGATCAAGCACTGCAGAATTAAGTCGCTGTGCAGGGGTCTTGCCGTTGTCGACAACAGGCGCAGTGGTTGTAGTTGTAACAGGCTTTTTAGTTGTTGTCACCTTAGTGGTGGTGGTCTTTTTCTTGGTAGTAGTCACCGCAGGCGTTGTGGTCGTAACAGGGGCAGTTGTCGTCTTTGCAGTGGTAGTAGTTTTTGCAGTAGTAGTTTTCACTGTTGTAATCTTTTTTGTAGCCTTTGAGGCAACAGTATCGCTGTCAATAGTGCTGACAGGGGCGGAAGTAACAGCAGAAACCTTTGTTTCAGACTTTGAAGCCTGCTGAGTTTTCTTTGTCACAAGGCTTACTGATATGCTAAGCTTTGTGTCAGCGGAAGTCACGCTCTGCACTGCGGTCACTGACGCTGGCTTCTGTGATATTACAGAGGTCGTTACGCTCTCTGATCTCAAAGCTGTTTCGGAAGCTGACTTTGTTGCCTTTGTTGTTTCGCTTTTTGCAGTTTTTACAGCCTTTACAGCCTCGGTCTGAGAATTTTTCGCAGTTTCCTTGACGGCTGATGTTGTAAGAACAGTTGTGATATCCCCGATCTGCTCAGATGTTGCCTTGTCAGAAACTACAGAAATGACCTTTGCATTTTCAGGCGGCATGACCGCACATGGCTGGATAACGTTTTTATCAAGTGTCGCAAAAGTCACAGCAGATACTGTCACAACTCCGCAGGCAGAAAGCACAGCCACACAGCGGGATATCCCCGACTTCAAATAACCCAATTCAGAACGCTCCTTTCAAATGTGATAAACTACACCATATTATAATGAATAAGGTTACAAAAGTCAAGGGGCATTGTAATCAAATTGTAATTTTCAAGCCGTTTTTTCGCTCGTTTATGAAGTTTATATGAACGTTAAGTTACAACCATTGTACATTTTATATCCCAAGAACGACAATAAGGGTTCTATTTTTATCACTTTTAACAAATTTCGCAAAACTTTTATTAATAATACCGAAAAACGGACACCTGCGTTACAAAAGCCCATATTTTCCACAATATTTTACATATCTATCCACAAAATTACCCACGCAAAAAAAGAACGCAGACACAAGCCAGCGTTCTCTTTTTTGAAGTATATGAAGTATATATGGAGAAAAAAGTATATGTGTAAATTTCATCTTTTTGTCTTTCTCTTATTGTGTTTATATTATATTCCTCCAATGTGACAGTTTTATGATAATGTGCTGAAAACTAATACACAAAAAATAAGTGCAAAAAAACGCCTGCCATATGACAGACGTTTTCTCTTAGTTTAAGTAAATTACTCAGCCTGAGGTGCTCCTACAGGGCAAGTACCTGCACAAGAACCGCAGTCGATGCACTCGTCAGCGTTAATAGCACACTTACCGTCAGCCTCGGAGATAGCTCCTACTGGACATGCGTCCATGCAAGCGCCGCAGCCGATGCACTCATCACTAATCTTATAAGCCATTTTCACAGACCTCCTTGCATAAATTCTACAAGTATCATATCAAATACTATACTTATATAATAACAC
>ENA-OYZD01000451-OYZD01000451.1-human-gut-metagenome-genome-assembly--contig:-NODE-451-length-20472-cov-4.274477_pt1 | contig 20472 bp, 15 predicted proteins | sample MGYA00244073_ERZ653470 | MGnify/ENA primary metagenome ERZ653470 (study PRJEB26926, sample SAMN06164895) | human gut metagenome | biome: ENVO:00009003; feature: ENVO:2100002; material: ENVO:00002003... | reverse complement strand
GAGACAGTTTTCAGCCCGTCGATGGCATCCCGGCGTGCATTGCGCACGCTCACTTTGGCATTTTCGGCTTCTTGTTTCGACTGTTTGACGAGTGCTTTACGTCTCTCCTCGGTTAACGGGGGGATTGATAGTCTGATGATTTCGCCGTTATTTTCGGGAGTAATGCCTAATTCTGAATCCAAAATGGCTTTCTCGATCACTTTGAACATAGATTTTTCCCAGGGGGTAATAACGATGGTACGTGCATCGGGGACAGAAATGTTGGCTACATTGGAAAGCGGGGCCAAACTTCCGTAATAATCGACCCGTATGCCGTCGAGAATTCGGGGGTTGGCTTTACCTGCCCGAATGTGAGCTAATGCTTCATCTAAGAATTCGATGGCCATAGCCATTTTTTCTTCGGCAGAGTTCAAGTATGTCTTTACGTCGTCCATAATGAATAAGGTTGAAATTTTTCTGTATAATTAGTTTCGTGAACAAATGTACTCTTTTTTTTAAGAATAGCCATATAAGACCGGGTTTAATATACCAGAGTCCCTATGTTCTCTCCTGACAATACTTTTTTCAGGTTTCCGACCGTATCCATATCGAATACGATAATGGGCAGATGGTTTTCTTTGCAGAGGGTGGTCGCCGTGAGGTCCATGACCTTTAATCCACGGGTATAGATTTCGTCGTAGCTGATTTTGTCGAATTTCTTTGCGGTAGGATCTTTTTCTGGATCGGCCGTGTAAATACCGTCGACACGTGTCCCTTTCAGCATGACTTCGGCTTCTATTTCGATACCTCTTAGGGCCGATCCTGTATCGGTTGTGAAGAATGGATTTCCCGTCCCTCCCGATATAATGGCTACGGTTCCATTTTGCATAGCCTCGATAGCTCTCCATTTACTATAATATTCGCCGATGGGGAACATATTGATTGCCGTGAAGACTTGGGCTTTTTGTCCGATTTTTTCCAATGCGGAGCTTAATGCCAAACTGTTGATTACAGTCGCGAGCATGCCCATTTGGTCTCCTTTTACACGGTCTACCCCTTTGGAAGTTCCGCTCAATCCGCGAAATATGTTTCCGCCGCCGATGACGATACCTATTTCTATGCCCATGTCGGCGATTTCTTTAATCTGTGTGGCATATTCGGCTATCCTTTTTTCGTCAATGCCATATTGCTTTTCGCCCATGAGCGATTCACCGCTCAGTTTCAGGAGAATCCTTTTGTATCGGTTATTCATAATCAGATTCGTTCTTTTAATTAAACAGTCGCATTTATGCAAAAATAATCAATTTTTATGGTTCACGTAGCCTTTGAAGAGAAAATAATATCCGATTAGTGATTATGAGAAAAGTCGAGACCGGCAAAGTAAGTCTACCTTGCCGGTCTCGATTGTGTAGGTGATTTCCTATTTCCGATGATTTATCGGGCGATGACTTTGAATATCTTGCTTCCGACTTTTACGATATAAATATTGGCAGCAGGGATAGAAACGATATTTTCTCCCGAGGTTCCATTTATGGTTTTTACAAGTTGTCCGTTGGCAGTAAATATTTGTATGAGTGCCCTTTCCGATAGAGCTATGTTGATTGAGTTTTCGGAAGCGATTACTTTTACGTTTTGAGTTGTGCTACTTTCTATTCCCGAATGTATCAACTGCACGGTAATAAGGTTAGACGTTTCGGAATATTCTTCTTCCTCATAGTCGTTGTAACGCATACCGGTCACTTCGTAGCCGTAGTTTCCATTCGTTTCGAGATCTGTGAAAGTATAAGAAGTTTGAGAACCGTCCGAAATGGTTACCGGAACGAGAGGTATTCTCGTAACCTCTCCGGCCTTGCTTTCTTGTATGATGGTGATTTCGTCGATGAAAAATCTTTTTAGTTTGTTTTCTTCGATGGAGAGTTGCATGTTTTCAGCACCGTCTTCCATTTCCCAAGTTTCTTCGGTGTATCCGTTTTCGTCGAAAGCTGTTACTTTATGTATGTTAAGGGCATCGGGTTCTCCGTCTCCGTTGCTGTCTATCATATAACCTATTCGATAAATCGACAGATAATCTCCGGCTGTTCCACGGGCTTTGATGTGGATTTTGTATTTACCGTTATTCGATGACAGGTTCATTGTGGGAGTCCATAAATAAGAGAGGCTTACGGGAAATCTTCCGTTGTCGGCTCCGAGCATACCGTTGGCTGCCAGTATGTTTTTCCCGCTCCAACCCGGAACTGCGGTGTATAAGTCCGGGTCGGTAACAGATATCGGATCGTCCATAGTACCCTCTGTCGATTTTTCGAAAGAATCGTCGAGTATTTTCTTCTCACTGTCTTGTGTTGCGGTGTGATATTGGTACGCTTGTACGATGTATCCTTTTGCTTTGGGTAGTCTTTCCCAATTTGCCGTGAACGAGTTTTCCGATGTGCCGGTTGCGTCTAAGGCTTTGGGAGTGAGGAATTCATTTACTCTGATGATGTTCGATGCGTTTGTCGTTTTTCCTTCCACCGAAGCAGCGACGTAGTAATAATATTCCTTTTCCGGGTCGAGGTTGGTTACAGGATAAGAATTTTCGGCCGTTTCTTGATCTTTCAGAATATACGAAGGCTCGGTACAAGAGTAAGAGATAGAGTTTATCATGAGGTCTCCAATTTTTCCGTCACCTTTTTCGATAGATATTTTTATGCGCCCGATGTTTGCTTGTGTGTATCCGAAGCCATCGAAAATATTGAATTCGGTTATTTGGGCAAAAAGTAAAGTTTCGATTGTTCCGGTGCTAAGAAGTATACCTGCTTTGTCGAATATTTCAATCTTGAATAAGCTTGAATTTTCTTGGGTGATATTTTCTGCATTGATGAGGTTGGCGTTAACGATATATTTCCCCACGCCGGTTCCGATAATTTGTTCGGTGCTTATGTAGTCGTCTGTCGCATCGAGGATAATTTTATTTACACCTTCGTAGACGACCATATCGGTACTGCCGTTTTCACTCACGTTTATCTCCCAGCCATTCGGGTAATTGGGCGATTGCTGGTCTATTTTCCCATCGGAATGGTTGATGTTGCCAAAGGTTTCATTTACGTTTTGAACGTTGGTCCCGTTCGTGTAGACATTGAGGAAATACTTGTCTGCTCCCGATACTTTGTCCCAGTTGGCTACGAATGAGTCTCCGGTATAGTCGCTGTAATTCTGAATGACGGGAGCATCTTGTGCCCAGACAGATAGACTGTAAAAACCGATAGTGACTAACGTCAATAGTTTTGAGTAAAGTTTTTTCATGATGGAATTTTTCGGCTCGGATTGAAAATAACAGTACAGGAAGACGAGCCTTTTTATCTTAATGGACTGTTTTAATTACTGTTACAAAGATATGGGAATAATGCTATGTATAAGATTATAGTTTGTAAATATAATATTACTTTATTTCGTTTTCCGAATGGAACTCGTTCAAAGTTTATGTTTAATTAACTCATCGGGACTATTTACCGGATTACTGCAAGTTTCGCAGGGCGTCTGTTTTATTTTTTTGTCGGCAGTATTGCCTAATTACAGAGTTGATTTGTTATCTTTGTAAGTACGAAAATAGGATGCGGTTCGGCATAGTCAAATCGGAAATAAAATTTCCGTTTGTCTCTGCACTCACCTTTCGCTATCTTTGTCTGTTCATAATGGGTGACAATTAAATGTATATAAGACGAATAATAGGATTTTTCCTTTTTTGTAGTATCGCTTTTTCGGCTTTTGCCGAGATGCCTTATCGTACTGTGTTGAGAAAAGCCGATGATCACTTTGCCAATAGGGAGTGGCAAGAGGCTGTTGCTATGTATGACGTATTGTTGGAACGCCGTCCCAGTAGGGTGAAAACGTATGTGTATGCGGTTGTCGCATCGGCCATGATGAACGGTTCTTCGTCTATTATGCAATATGTGGTTCGTTCGGAAATGCAAGGACTATCTTTGGACTCGTTGTTTACCGGCATAGACGTGTTGTCTCGATCTATCGGACAGTCGGGCATTTATGAACAGGTACTTTTGTTGGTGAAAGAACAACAGCCGTGGTTTACTCGGGTGACGAATAATTATTTATTGGAAAGCCAAAGCCGATGCTTTGTTGTTGCTTGGAAACGATACCGCAGCGGTCGAGGTTCAGAAAACTATTTTGGATATAGACTCTCTTAATTTTGATGCAAACTTGTTTTTGGGAAGCTATTATGCTATAAAGGGACAGGAAAAACTGAAATCGATAGATCAACAGTATCTTGAAGATTCGAACGGTATTTCTATCTCTGCTTCCGTATATAAAGAGGAAAAAAGGCAAGTGATTGACGACGATATAGCTTGTGCTAAAAAATATTTTACGATTGCTGCACGGGTTCGTAGCAATAAATATCTTTCGGAACAACTTTCCATGCTGTCGGGACTTTCCGATGAGTTGCCTCAAAGCAGCGGGGTTATTCGTCCGTTCTTGAAACGTTTAAAGCAAGAATGAAACCTCTTTGAAAGCGAAGCGTTTTTTCTCTCCCGATTCCGTCGATAAAAGCAGATGACCGTCGAGTTCGACATCGGCAATAGAGGCGTGGAAAATATTGCCGTCGCTATAAAACGGATATACCCCGTCGTTTCGGTAGAGTGCCGCTATATATTCTTTATGGATACGGTCGGAGGAGTTTGTAAATGTGTCTGTATATCGCTTTCCGAAAGCCTCTGTGAATTCGTCTAATATTTTTTCTATATTGTAGGTGCGACCTGTTATTTGATATAATGAAACCGGGTTGGGAGCATCGCTGTAAAAATTTTTCTGATTGATGTTCAGCCCCATTCCGATAATAGCCCGTGAGAATGTACTCCCGCTCAGTACATTTTCGATGAGAATACCGGCAATTTTTTTATCGTGCCAATAGATGTCGTTCGGCCATTTGATAGAGAATCCAGTGGCGTATCGGTTCAGAACATCGACAGTTGTCAGCGACACGATTTCGGAAAGTAAGAATTGCCGGTTGGCAGGGATATGTTCTGGCCTGAGTAAAAGACTGAATGTTAAATTTTTGAAGGGCTCAGATTCCCATGAATTTCCACGTTGGCCGCGCCCGGATCGTTGTATGTCGCAGTAAACGATGGTTCCTTCCGGGAGAAGTCTGTCTTTGTCCGATTCTTGGAGATATGTATTGGTCGAACCGATCTCCTTTAAATGAGTTTTTGGGAATTTTATTTTTTTTGTTTCCATGTTTCGAGTAGTTCCGATAAAGGTTCGCGTTTGATTCTGGGTAGTTTTTTTAGCACTTCGCTATAAGCATGGACGATACAATCGCAAATGACTTTATCGTCGATGGAAGGCCTTAGCCAAATAGAATTCCACAATCGTTTATTCGTGTGGTATCCCGGTTCTATTTCGGGATATCGTTCCCGTAATTCTATGGCAAGTTCGGGATCGCATTTGAGCGAAATTCGTTTCTCTTCGGCCGACAAATCACAGAAGAGAAACATTTTACCTTCGATTTTGAAAACCAACACCCATTCATCGAATGGGAAACATTCGGTTACCTGCGGTAGTGACAGACAAAATTCACGCAAAGATTCTACGTTCATGTTTATCGACAGTTTAATGGAGGAAGAAAGGCATCTTCTATATGTTCTATTTGGAAGTCTTCATTTTCCCCGACTAAGGTAATGATGTCGAATCGTATGTCGAAAGGTATATCGAATATACGAATATAGGCATCCGTAGCTTGGATTATATTTTTTATCTTGCGGAGCGTAACGGCTTCTTCCGGGCGTAGAAATTCGTTGTTTTTTCGTGTTTTGACTTCTACGACAACCAACGTTTTGTCACGATAGGCTACAATATCCAACTCCATTTTTCCACTCCGCCAATTTATGTCTCGGATAATGTATCCTTTGGAAATCAAATATTCTGCGGCTCGTTCCTCTCCTGTTTTTCCCAATTGGTTATGTTGCGCCATAAGTACGAATTTGGAAAAGCGAATATACGAAGATTCGATGAAAAAAGAAATCGGAGCAAGAAAAAGTCTGATGGATATGGCGAATAATTATCTTTGAAACAGTTACTGACAATAAATGCGAAAATAGTCTATGTCTCCGGTAAAATTGCAAATAAAATTTGCTTTTGAGTCTGGCATGCATTTTCTTTGTAAGAAATAAAATACGGAAGATTATGAAAAACAAATGGATTGTGCCGGCTATTATCATAGCAGTAGGCTTGTTTTTATTGGGGCAACGAATCGAACAAGGTATCGTTCGTTCGAAGGAGGCTGTGCGTACGGTCTCGGTAAAGGGTTTGTCGGAGCGTGAGGTTCCGGCCGATAAAGTTATCTGGCCTTTGGTATATAAGGAGTTGGGGAATGATTTGGGCACGATTTATCGTACGATCAATACCAAGAATACAATCGTGATAAATTTTCTGAAAGCTAACGGGATATCCGACGCCGAAATTTCTATCGCGGCTCCCGGAATCGTAGATATGCAGGCCGAACGGTATGGAAACCAAAGTGTCCCGTATCGCTATAATGTTACTTCGGTAATAACGGTATCTTCGAATCAAGTAGAGAAAGTACGAGAGTTGATCGTGAAACAAGCCTCTTTGTTGGAAAAGGGGGTGGCTATCGTTTCCGGGGATTATCAGTATAACACTCAGTTCTTGTTTACCAAGTTGAATGAACTAAAACCCGAGATGATTGCCGAAGCCACTCAAAATGCGAGAGTTGCCGCCGAAAAATTCGCCAAAGACTCCGATAGTAAATTGGGCAAAATATCATCGGCATATCAAGGACAATTCTCTATCGAGGATAGGGATGCCAATACTCCTTATTTGAAGCATGTGCGGGTCGTGACCTCGGTGGTATATTATTTGAAGAATTAAGAAAAAGGACAAGAGCTCCTATGTGGGGAATATTGTCAGGATTGTATGAGAAATGATAGTGTTTCCCACAAGGCTTATGAGAAGATATGGTCGATAGAGCAAAGGACGAACGGTTTATGAGAATGGCCTTGCAGGAGGCAAAAGAGGCATTCGATGCCGATGAGATACCGGTGGGAGCTGTCATCGTTGGTAAAGATAGGGTTGTGGCTCGGGCACATAATTTGACCGAATGTCTGGGCGATGTGACGGCTCATGCCGAAATGCAAGCGATTACTTCGGCTGCGGCTTCGCTCGGCGGTAAGTATTTGACCGACTGTACCCTGTATGTGACATTGGAGCCGTGTGTGATGTGTGCCGGTGCGATAGGGTGGGCTCAGCTCGCTCGGGTCGTATTTGGAGCCGGCGATGAGAAACGAGGTTACCGGCGTTTCGCTCCTCAGGTATTGCATCCTAAAACAGAGGTCGAGTGTGGTGTTTTGGCCGGGGAGTGTATCGCTTTGATGAAAGATTTTTTTGCGAAAAAACGATAGAATCAGAGTCCGAAACAACGGCGGATAAGTTTGTTGGGAATCTTCTCTACGATTTTTGCTATGAAAACAGGCAGGTAAATCCCTAATAGAATACTAATGATATAGAGACTCCAATAGGACAATTCGTTTTGTGGAATCTTGGAGTAGAGTATTCTGATGGCTATTTGTGGAAAAATTCCTAATAGAAAAATTTGAAACGTATAGTCTCGGAAGGAGGAGAATAGTCCCGATACTATCGGGGTTAAGTTCAGACACAATGAGACGGAAAAGATTATTCCGGTGAGGTTTAACAGTAAAATCGGGCAGTCGGGAATCAGATTCAGTGCGATGAAAAGAAGGAGCGAAAGTAGGAGACTCCCGGAATGACTCAAAAAACGTTGTATATCGAATTTACAGAAAAGTATGCCTAAGCAGAAAAAAAGGAACATATATGCCACATTAGAAAGGCAAAGCAAGAATATATCGGGAGGGAAAAATAAGTTGAGTACGACACTTCCGATAATTAATACCGCGATTTTGAAATGTCCCGTTATCATATATTTCAGCAAAGGATAAGATAGCATGATGATAAAGAGTGTGGCGACGAACCACATTTCGCTCAACGGGTTGGAGCCGGGATATAGAAAACTGTCGGTAAATTGTCGTAAAGACAATTCTACCGGGCGTTTCATGAATGGTGAGAATATAAACTTGACGGCGAAGGTGAAAAAGGTGAAGAACAAATAGGGGATTCCCAACCGTTTGAGCTTATCGAACACAACTTCTTTATAGGCTAAGTCTCGGCTGATTTTTGTGAAATAAAAAAGGAAACCGGAGATAAACATGAAAAGAGGCATGTGAAAACTGTATATGACACGCTCTATCGTCGCGCTCACCGGAGTTTGAGGATTCTCGAAAATACCGGTTAAGGTAACATGTCCTATTACGACCAATAACATACTCCAACCTTGGAGTATTTGCAACCATGTTATCTTTTGTCTGTTCATGGGTGGGTATATATTCTCTTTAAATAAAACAAAATTATACTCTGTTTATTGTATGGCGGAATTTTTTGTAAAGATGAATATATGTTTATGTCAAAGGGTGTTAGGAGATTATATTTCTGAAATAATTTGCAGAGAGGAAAAGATTTTGTATCTTCGCACCGATTTTAACAAGACCATATAATGTCTAACTTATTAATCAAAAAATCAATTATTTAATTAACATAAGTGAAGAATTAAAAAACAGCCCGGTAGAAAATTTTGACTGGGATGCCTTTGAAAAAGGCGAAGTGTATGGTGATAAGAGCCATGATGAATTGGTAAATACTTATGACCAGTCTTTGAATACGGTAAAAGACAAAGAAGTAATCGAAGGTACGGTTATCGCATTGAACAAACGTGAAGTGGTCGTAAACATCGGTTACAAATCGGACGGTATCATTCCGATGAGCGAATTCCGCTACAATCCCGATTTGAAAATAGGAGATAAAGTAGAGGTTTATATCGAGAATCAGGAAGATAAAAAAGGACAATTGGTTTTGTCGCACAAGAAGGCTCGCGCTACCCGCTCTTGGGATCGTGTTAACTCGGCTCTCGAAAACGACGAAATCATCAAAGGATATATCAAATGTCGCACGAAGGGCGGTATGATTGTCGATGTATTCGGTATCGAAGCATTCTTGCCCGGTTCTCAAATCGACGTTAAGCCTATCCGTGACTACGATGTATTCGTAGGTAAAACTATGGAATTCAAAGTTGTTAAAATCAATCAAGAATTCAAGAATGTGGTTGTTTCGCACAAAGCTCTTATCGAAGCCGAGCTCGAACAACAGAAGAAAGAAATTATCGCCAAACTCGAAAAAGGACAAGTACTCGAAGGAACTGTCAAGAATATCACTTCCTATGGTGTATTCATCGATTTGGGCGGCGTAGACGGATTGATTCACATCACCGACCTTTCTTGGGGACGTGTATCTCACCCCGAAGAAGTAGTTTCTCTCGATCAAAAACTCAATGTAGTTATCCTCGATTTCGATGATGAGAAAAAACGCATTGCGTTGGGCTTGAAACAATTGCAACCCCATCCATGGGATGCTTTGGATCCCGATTTGAAAGTGGGTGACAAAGTGAAAGGTAAAGTTGTCGTAATGGCCGACTACGGCGCATTCATCGAAATAGCTCCGGGTGTCGAAGGTCTTATCCACGTTTCCGAAATGTCTTGGTCGCAACACTTGCGCAGCGCACAAGATTTCATGAAAGTAGGCGATGAGGTAGAAGCCGTTATCTTGACTCTTGACCGTGAAGAACGTAAAATGTCTCTCGGTATCAAACAACTCAAACCGGATCCGTGGGAAGATATCGAAACCAAATATGCTGTCGGTTCTCGTCATCATGCCAAAGTTCGTAACTTTACAAACTTCGGTGTATTCGTTGAAATCGAAGAGGGTGTAGATGGTTTGATTCATATCTCAGACCTTTCTTGGACGAAAAAAATCAAACACCCGTCTGAATTTACTCAAATCGGAGCCGACATCGAAGTTCAAGTATTGGAAATCGATAAGGAAAATCGTCGTTTGAGCTTGGGTCACAAACAACTCGAAGAGAATCCGTGGGACGTATTCGAGGGTATCTTTACCGTTGATTCTATCCATGAAGGTACTATCATCGAAATGCTCGATAAGGGTGCTGTAATTGCTTTGCCTTATGGCGTAGAAGGATTCGCTACTCCCAAACACTTGGTAAAACAAGACGGAACTCAGGCTCAATTGGAAGAGAAACTTCCGTTCAAGGTTATAGAGTTTAACAAAGATGCTAAACGTATCATCTTGTCTCACAGCCGTATTTTCGAAGATGAAGCTAAGGCCGAGGCTAAGAAAGAAAATGCTGCTAAGAAAGCCGCTAAAAAAGCAGCTAAGGCAGACGATGCTATCGTAACTCCTCAAATGGAAAAAACTACTTTGGGCGATATCGATGCATTGGCAGCTTTGAAAGAGAAACTCGACGCAGAGAAAAAATAAGGCGTATTAAAAGCGTATTATAAAGAAAAGACCGGCAATCTTGCCGGTCTTTTTGTTTGATTATGAAAAGTGCAGGTTAAAGTGAGGAAATGCGTATCTTTGTAAATGTCAAAGGAACTTTGAAATGGGAAAGTTTGAGGTAAATATTTTGGGGTGTGGGTCGGCTTTGCCCACCGCACGTCACTATCCGAGTACGCAGATTCTGAATATTCGCGACAATTTGTTTATGATTGATTGCGGAGAAGGGGCTCAGATACAGTTTCGTCGCATGCGATTGAAGTTTACGAGATTGGGGCATATCTTTTTGAGTCATCTTCATGGAGACCATTGTTTCGGTTTGATCGGAATGATTTCGACTTTTGCGTTAGTAGGTAGGACCGGAGAACTGGTGATTCATGCCCATCCTCAGGCAGAGCAGGTGTTTCGGCCTCAACTCGATTTTTTCTGTCGGGACTTGCCTTTTACTGTTCGTTTCGAACCTGTATTGCCGAATAGAACGGAGGTGATTTATGAAGACAAATCTATTAGAGTTCGTTCCTTACCGATGATACACAGGGTTCCCTGTTCGGGTTTCCTTTTTGAAGAGAAAGTAGGAATACGACATTTATTGGGAGATATGATGAATTTTTATAACGTTCCGGTTTACCGTAGAGCTGCGATAAAGGCGGGAGAAGATTTTGTTACTTCCGATGGTCGAATTATTCCCAACTCATATTTGACGACGCCGGCAGACCCTCCGTTACGTTATGCCTATTGTTCCGATACGGCTTATAACGAGGCTTTGTTACCGATCATAGAAGGTGTAGATTTGTTGTATCACGAGGCTACATTCGGGGACGATGCCGAAGCTCTTGCGAAGGAAACCTGCCATTCGACGGCTCGGCAAGCGGCTATTATAGCTCGTAAAGCAGGTGTAAAGCAATTGTTATTGGGGCATTTCTCGGCTCGATATGAGAATGAGCGGCAGTTATTAGAGCAAGCACGTGAAGAGTTTGCTCCTTCTTTTTTAGCAAGAGAAGAATTGAAAATTATACTGGGGAGATAGATGATTGGGGCAAACAAAATCACCCGTAGAGTGTTTTTATAATGTCTATTTTTCTTTTGTAGAGGGGGTAGATAATATGAAAAAACACATTGAAGCATTAAAATTAAAGAAAAATGTATTAACTTTGTGCCAGATTAAAACAATGTGTTTTCAAGTTGTTTAATTTAAACGTAAAAAAGAATGAATGCAGAAGTTATTGGAACATGGGCAGGACAGGTTTGGAATGCTTTAAATGAGTCCGGAAAATTAACTGTAAAAGGGTTGAAAAAAGCAACGAAACTGAAAGAAAAAGAATTGTATGCAGCCCTTGGCTGGTTGGCTCGCGAAGGTAAAGTGAGCATGTATGAAGTAGATGCAGACATAGAGGTAGTATTGCTTTAATAAAGTGATACGTAGGTTTATAGATCGAGGCGTAGAAATTATTTTCTACGCCTCGATCGTTTAACGGTACAATAAACAAAAGAACCGAATTTGCTGTTTAAGTGAATATAAAACTAAAAAAGAAGCAGCTATGAAAGGAACTATTGTGCCGATAAAACCCGAGGTGGTCGTAAAGGTTATCGAATGCGGTCCATTGCGTATTGGTGGGCATGTAAGAATTATGTTCTCCGATGGGAGTATGGTTATTAAACAACGGGCGTTTATCTGCCGTTGTGGAAAATCGTCGAATCAGCCCTTTTGCGACGGTTCCCATGTCGAAGATTAAAGGTGATCCAAAGAATTGAAACGGACTTCGAAAACGAGAGCCCGTTTTTTGTTGGTAGGAAGTCTGTTTATTCATTTGTACTCCATTCATTTTTCCTGTATCTTTGCATAAGATGTAAAGAAAGGTTATGTCTCGGTATATAGTTGAGGACAGCCTGCATTTTTTCGGTTAGCATAAGACATTTGTATAAATGAATAACACATACAAAATCAAGTATATATGGTAGAAATTGGAACGGTACTAACTCCTGTCGGTAAGAAAGCTTTGCTTTGCGGAAGTGGAGAATTGGGTAAAGAAGTAGCAATAGAGCTGCAACGTTATGGTGTGGAGGTGGTTGCTTTGGATAAGTATGCCAATGCCCCGGCTATGCAGGTCGCTCATCGCAGTCATGTTTTGTCTATGCTCGATGGCAAAAAGTTGAGAGAAGTGATAGAAACGGAACGTCCAGATTACATCATTCCCGAAGTAGAAGCTATTGCGACAGATACGTTGGTGGCTCTCGAAAAAGAGGGGTATTCGGTTACACCTACTGCGACGGCCGCCTACCTGACTATGAACCGGGAGGGCATACGTCGTTTGGCCGCAGAGCAACTGGGATTGCCTACGTCGCCTTATAAATTTGCCTCTACACGAGAAGAGTTCGAGGAGGCCGTGAAAGAAATAGGCATGCCATGTGTGGTGAAACCTATCATGAGTTCTTCGGGACACGGACAGAGTGTCGTGCGTACGGCCGATGATATCGATAAGTCGTGGCACTACGCTCAGGAAGGGGGACGAGCCGGAGCCGGTCGGGTTATTGTGGAGGGATTCGTGCAGTTCGATTATGAAATTACTCAACTTACTGTTCGTCATTCTGCCGGGACGACTTTTCTAAAACCGGTAGGTCACGTACAAGTAGATGGTGATTATCGGGAATCTTGGCAACCACAGGTTATGTCGGAGAAAGCATTGCAAAAAGCTCAGGATATAGCCCGGAAAGTTACGGATGCTTTGGGTGGATATGGTATTTTTGGAGTAGAACTTTTTATTAAAGGGGACGATGTCCTTTTCAGCGAAGTTTCTCCGCGCCCGCACGATACGGGAATGGTGACTATGATTTCGCAAGACATGTCACAATTCGCCTTGCATGCCCGTGCTGTTTTAGGGTTACCTGTTCCCGGAGTTCGTTTCTATGGCCCATCGGCATCTCGTGCTATCGTTGTAGAAGGAGATACGGATAAAGTTGTATTTGGTAACCTCGATGAGGTTCTTTCGGAAGAAGGAGTACAAATGCGAATTTTTGGGAAGCCGGAAGTTGTCGGACACCGTCGATTAGGTGTGATTTTGGCGACAGCCGATACGGTGGAGGAGGCGCGAGCGAAGGCCGATCGTGCATACAAGAAACTGAAAGTAAAATTATTGCCCAGATAAATGCCAGTTTGAGAAACTGCTTTGGGCGGTTGAATAACGAACGAATTAAAATGAAGAGGCCCGGAAATTAAATTTCCGGGCCTCTTTGTTGTCTTGAAGTTTTAAAAGCTATTCAACGATGAATTTACCCGTATGAAATTTTTCATCTATTTTATACAAAGCAAGATAGGCTCCCTTTTTTAGATAAGAGGTATCGATTGTACATTTATCGATTTGTTTGAGTAACATTTGACCCGTAAGGTCGAAAATGTTTAACTCGGAAGCACAGCCTTGTGCAATTCTGATAATTTCACCTTGTTTAACCACCGAGGGAATTAAGTTACCTTTTTCGGTATCTTGGCGGGCTTCGTCAATAGCCGAAACAACATTGATTTGAGTTTGGTCTTTCAATTTTATATCGCGAGATGAAAATCCAAGTTCGATGTTGTATTCCCCGTTATCGACAACGAAATTTTTCCGATTGACATCGTAATAAGAAAACGCATCTTTAGAAAGGTACAAAGTCACGAATTTTTCTTCTTCGGGTTCAAAATATACTTTTTGGTAACCTTTGAGTTCCCTTATCGGGCGTTCGACAGGACTGCTGCCGTTCTTGCCTACATACAATTGAATGACTTCTGCACCGGCAACCTTTCCGGTATTCTTTATTTTGCAAGAAACTTCGACTAAATATTTGTCGTCGGAAGATTCCGTGATTTGCATATCGGAAAGATTGAATGTCGTATAGGACAATCCGAAACCAAACGGATATTGTACCTCTGTACCGGCTTTGTCATATCCACGATATCCCATCATAATACCTTCGGTAAAATTCACTTGTTTGCTCCCATTATCGTAATAGCTGTTGTAACAGGGATTATCTTCCCATCTTTTTTCAAATGTTACAGGGAGTTTTCCCGAAGGGTTGTACTCTCCGAACAACACTTCGGCCATCGCGGTTCCGGCTTCTTGTCCGCCGTACCAACCCCAAAGGAGACCTTTCATTTTAGGTTCCCAGTCTTGCATTTCTACGTTTCCGCCGGCATTGACGACTCCGATCATCGGTTTGGAGCTCTTTTGGGCCGCTAGGACGAGGTCCTTTACATCTTGGGGCAATCCGAAGGAACGTTCTCCGGCTTCGGCTTCGCTACTTGAATTGTGACCGATGAATGCGACGATTATGTCGGCTTTGTCCAATTCGTTTTGGAACCGGTTTTCATCTCCGTCTTTGAGCCATGCCAAATCGATACAGGCTCCGCCTCCTCCCTGAAAATAATCCAGTTGAATTTTGTAGGCTTTCCCTGCTTCCATTTTCATGGTATAACGTTTTTCACGAGTGGAACCCGATTTGAATTCATCGATGACCGTTTTCCCATCGAGAATTAAACGGAAACCGTCATCTCCTTTCACGATGAAAGTATAGTTCGATGTTTCTTGGGGACGAATTTCACCAGTCCATTTGACCGAGAAATAGTTTTTCTCGACATTGGCAGCATCGGGTCCCGAGGTCCATTCAAAGTTGATACGACTGTCTACGCGGGTAGTTACAGGAGTTCCTGATAGATTCTCGTTGTTGTAAAATTCGGCTTTGAGACCATGTTCGTTCGAGCCGGCAGCTGTATACAGGACATCTTCCATGTGATCATAGAGATCCACGAGTGTGACGTTGATGCCTTTTTCATTTGCCAGCTTTTTCAATCCGTCGAAGTAAGACACATAATGGAAAGGTCTTACCAGTCCGCTTCCGCCGCCGGCTGCATAAATTGTAGCGTTATTACCGATTACGGCAATGTTTTTAATCGTATTGGCGTTCAACGGCAGAATGTTCGATTCGTTTTTCAACAACACGATTCCTTCTCTCGAAATTTCCAATGCGGCTTTTGCCGTTTCGGGGTTGTCGAGGGGAATGCTCGGATCTAATTGTTCTTTGTCGAAGAATCCGAATCCGATCATCGTTTGTAAGATATGTTTGACTTTCAAATCGATTTCGCTCATATTTATTTCTCCGGTTTCGAGATAATGGCGCAGAGCTTCCTCGTTTTCGATTTCATTTCCTGCCATTTCCAAATCGAGTCCGTTTTTAACCGCCGGAACACAGTTATGAGTGGAGCCCCAGTCGGACATCACGAGTCCGTTGAATCCCCATTGTTCCCGTAGTACTTCTTTGAGCAACCAGGGATTCTCGGTTGTCCATACGCCGTTGAGCAAGTTATAACTGCTCATGACAGCACCTACTTCTGCATTCTGGACGGCCGATTTAAACGCCGGGAAATAGATTTCATGTAAGGTTCGCTCGTCAATGTTGGAACTCACATAATTACGGTCATATTCTTGGAAGTTGGCCGTGAAGTGTTTGATCACTCCCATCACTCCGTTTTCTTGTAATCCCTTGATATATCCGGTAGAAGTCGTTGCCGTCAAGAAAGGGTCTTCTCCCATATATTCGAAGTTCCGGCCACAGAAAGGAGCTCTTGCGATGTTTACGGCAGGACCTAATAGAATATTTACTCCACGAGCCTTGCAGTCTTGTGCCAAAGCTGCACCGAACGCGTAGGCCATATCCGGATTCCATGTGGCTGCCAGTAAAAGATCGCAAGGATAAGCCGTGGAAGCTCCCCATGTACCTACGCCCTGCGGTCCGTCGGACATTTTTATAGCCGGAACATTTAATCGGGGAATAGCGCGGGTGTACATCCAATCTATACCGCCGATATAGGTCAGGCGTTCTTTTACTGTCATATTTTTTAAAATATCCTCGGCTCTTTTTTCTACTTCGGGAGTAAACCACGATTGGGAGAAAGCCGGTAATGCTAATGATAGCGATAAGGCTATCAAGGGTAGTTTATATCTTCTGGATTTCATGGTTCAATGTTTATTTAACAATTAGTTTTTCTATTTTATTTTTACTTCCGTCATTAGCCGATACAATGTATGCTCCGGCATTCAGTACGATTTCTCGGTATGAAACATCAGTCGTACCTTGTTCGATCACTGTTCCCGACAGGTTATATACCGTGTAGTTTACCGGTTTGCCCTCTGTTTGAGAAATAATGATTTTCCCTTGATCCGCAATGATGGAAAGTGTTTTGTCCTGGGCGGCGTTGATGCCGGCTCCGTTAAATTCTTTACCGAAGATTTGGAATTTAAGGAGTTGAATGTCTTTTGCTCCATTATTAGCTTCTACGTCGAGCATGACTTTGGTGAATCCCGTGGACGAGTTTACGTTATATTTCAAAGTAGAATACCGGGTGGGGAAGTATGTGTCTGTCTGACGGTCGAGTTCTACCCAGCCCAATTCTTCGTTATAAGCATTTAAAATCCATTTGCGAGGATCCCGGTCGGGATAATCATGAGCGTTTGTAAGGGCATAAGATTCGATCGTATAGGGCTTTTCCAAATCTATTTCTACATAAAAACTCGTTGCCTCATGTGCATAATATTTGGTGCTCATGTTCCGGTCGAACAGATTGTAAAATTCTTCGGAGAAATTATCGCCAGATTCCCCGATAGGATATGCCGATACATTGGAGTGAACATCGATATTTTCAGTCAGGTCGGTCGGAAAATTTTTGTCTCCCGAAGCGACATAGGGCAGACCGAACAATTGCCATTCTGCAATTTCGAGATTTTCGTGGGTTGCCGCTAATTTGTAATATTGTGCGGCGTCTGCTGCTGCGGTTCCCGGATATCGGGTTATTTCATATAGGTGGGCTCCGTCGAGATCGGTTACTTTATCGTAAGAAATTTCTTTCCATGTAGAGCCATTGGCCGAAGCATATAATTTCCAAGTGTCAACGTCGATTTCACTGTCGATACCTGCTGAGAGTAAAAATCCCGTCAAGAGTACCGGTTGCTGGCATTTGGCTACGATTTCTACATTCGATGTCTCGGGAACATAATAAGTGTATTCATCATTATCGGTCAACAAGCTCAGCGTAGAATTTTCTTGTGTAGAAGAAATTTCGGCCTCGTCGGTAAAATCATACGAGTAAGCGATTTTCTCGACTTCTGGTTTGTCTATTTCTTCGGTCGTTGTACATATCTCGAATTTATCGATATTGGGGCCATTGTCCTCGTGTAGTCCGAAAGTCAGGGTGTTTGTTCCCTTATCGAGATATATCAAGGTAGATACCATTGAGGTAGGGGCATTGTCCCAGTTGGGGGAATCTTTCGTACGAATGATACTCTTTTGATAGTGGTTGACCTTGATGGTGAGAGCTCGGCTCGACCCCATCGAATAGACTTTCAATTCGTAAGTCCCGGCTTCGGGTATCTCGACGTTGTTGAACCGTAAATAGGAGTTAGCGGCTAAGTCGAAGTCTCCGATATATTTGCCTCCCGATAGACCGGCAACGGAAGAACCGTCGGTAGGTTTTACTTTCAGGTTTCCGAATAATTGAGCGGTTTCGGCTTCGAGAACGATAGGAAACTCTCCCGGTTTCGGAAGCTCTACGTCGGTTGTAATGATTTCGAATTTATCCATATTAGGGCCACCACTTCCCATAGGAGTAATTTTTATCGTATTTTTCCCTTTATCCATGTAGATATAGGTACTCATTTCGTTTGTGGGAGGTACGTCCCAACCCGGTGTCGTATTGGAGACCGTCGATATGTATTCGGAATAGTTATTGACCTTAACGGCAATAGACCTATTCTGCATACTCATGTAATAAGTCTTGAATTCATAGGTCCCGGCTTCGGGCACTTCAACATCGTTAAAAACTATGGAGCTACCGGGATCGTTATCACCTACATATTTACCGCCCGAGATTCCTTCTACGGTACTACCGTCGACAGGTTTTACTTTTGCAGGCAGTGTGATTATTCCCTTTTCTGCTTCGAGCGTTACAAGCACGTCTTGGGCTTGTAGCCACGAAGCCGTCATTAAAGCAGCTCCTATCGACATTAGTCGCAGGATAGAATATCTGTTTTCCATGATGAAAAAATATTTTTAGGAAGAGAGTGCATCGACCGATGCACTCTCTTCGTTTTTTAAAGATTTATTGTTACACCTTTTTTCAACGAACCGGAACCCTTATATACTTTCCCGTTCATCATTAATTCTACATTCAGAGCTTTGATTTCTTTCTCTATTTTACGTTTACCCTCTTTGGAAGCGAGAGAGACTTTTACTTGATTGTTTTTCTTCTCGGCAGAGAATGTCATCAAGCTATAATCTCCGCATTGGAAATTCCAGCCGTCTCCGGCATCCCAATAGAGTTGACCGTGGGCTTTTCCGTTCTCATCGAGGCATACAAAAAGAGTAAGAGGTTCGAACGAATTTTCGGTTGTGCTTTGTATAACTTTTCCAACCGGAACGATGCTTCCGCCTTTGATTTTCAATTTGGCTTGGTACTTATCGCTGTATTCTCCATCGATCAGTGTTATATTTTCCCAAATTCCGTAAGGCAATACGGGATTCTCGGCGAAAGCGGGAATAACAAGGACATTATCTCCCAATAGGAAAGCCTGTTGCTCGCTGCGCAATCTCAGGTCTTTGGGATCGGCGAAAAATACAGGTTCCATAACCGGCACGCCTGTCTTGTGAGCTTCGTAAAACAACGTGTAGAAATAGGGAAGCAAGCGGTAACGACGTTCGAGGGCAATACGAGAGGTGTTTTCTATGGCCTCGCCGAAAGCCCACGGTTCTTTGTCGTTGGTTCCTGCACAAGCATGACCTCTGGCAAAAGGTAAAAATACTCCGAATCCCAACCAATGAGCCCATAAATCGGCATCCGTATTATTTAAGAATCCTCCGATATCGGGACCGTTGAATGCTTGACCTGAAAGGCCTAATGTAATGGACATAGGTACGGAAAGTTTCAAGTGATCCCAACCGGCCCAGTTGTCACCTGTCCAAGTTGCTGCATATCGTTGATAACCCAGTAAGCCGGCACGCGTAAGAAGGAAGGGGCGTTTTTCGGGGTTGACTTTCATAATCCCTTCATACGAGGCTTCGACCATAAGACGACCGTAAGCGTTGTGGTAGAGCAGGTGAGGGCCGGCGGGTAAATTGCCGCCTCCTCGGTGAGGAGTATCGTAAGGCATGGTTCCAATGCGGTTTTCTTCGGGAATATCGTCGTCGGTAACGGCCGGCTCATTCATGTCGTTCCATACGCCGTCGATTCCCAATGCCAAGAAATCTTTATACAAATTGGACCACCATTCACGGGCTTTGGGCATGGTAAAGTCGGGGAATGCGCAATATCCCGGCCATACTTTACCTTCGTAAATTTCACCGTTGGGACGTTTTACCCACACATCGTTTTCTGTTCCCGATTGGTAAACGTGGTAGTTTTTGTCCACTTTGGCTCCGGGATCGATCATATATACGGCTTTGAATCCTTTTTGATGAAGTTCCTCATTCAAGGCTTTGGGGTCGGGGAAATTAGTTTCGTTGAATGTGAAAATACGGTAGCCGTCCATGTAATCGATGTCCATCCAGATAGCATCGCAAGGGATATTTCTGCTACGGAAATTGTCTGCGATTTCCCGTACTTTCTGCTCGCTACCGTAGGAGAAACGACATTGATGGTAGCCCAGAGTCCAACGGGCAGGCATCGTGATGGTCCCGGTCAATTCGGCAAGGCCTTTGAGGACATCTTTGGGTGATTCCCTGTCGATGATGTAAATGCGGAATAGAGCTCCTTCTGTGTTAAATTCGACTTTGTCGGAATTGGTATGTAGTTCCGATTTCCAGCTACTATCGAACAAAATACCGAAAGCGCTACCGTCTCTTCTCACACCCAATACCCACGGATGTGATTGATACAGTCGTTTACCGCCATCGACGCCGTAGGCTCCTGTATCGGTGTTCCAGAGTTTTATGTATTGGCCGTTTCTCAATAGAGGCCCGGTAACTTCGCCACCGCCATACAGACTTATTTCACCGGTCAGGCTCAATGAGGCATTGGCTTTTCCGTCCACGACGGTGAATTGTGGATAT
>ENA-OYZD01000437-OYZD01000437.1-human-gut-metagenome-genome-assembly--contig:-NODE-437-length-20838-cov-4.857191_pt1 | contig 20838 bp, 22 predicted proteins | sample MGYA00244073_ERZ653470 | MGnify/ENA primary metagenome ERZ653470 (study PRJEB26926, sample SAMN06164895) | human gut metagenome | biome: ENVO:00009003; feature: ENVO:2100002; material: ENVO:00002003... | reverse complement strand
CAAGAGAAGAATAAGTCTTACGGTTAACTTCTTCCTTTTTCAAGTATTTGAAAAAAAGCATTCCATAAACAGCATTATCATAAGGATGCCCCTTTGCCGAAAAAGACTAACGGTTGGGTTAAAGAAGAATTATATAAAGATTTCAATCTTTATCGATGTGATGACATTGAATCCTTGATAACTGAATATGTTAAATACTACAATACTGAACGTCCTTCAACCAAATGCGGTAGAAAAAGCCCTGTTCAGTTCAAAACTGAACAAGGCTTTGCTTAACTTATTTATTTTAAGTCTTTTTTATTGTCTACTTTTGCTTGACGCCTTCAGTTTAACAATAAGGTAAACTTGATCTTTATAAGTTGTCCAAAAGCTGACCAAACAAGATTTGAAATCTCGTAAGCAACATAATATAGCCGTTTTTGAGAAGATTTCTTATCTCTTCGAGCTATACAGCATCATTTCGCTTATTTTTCCTAATTTCTCAGAAACGCCGTAAATACGATAAAATCTGCAACTTGGAGCAATTGCACCTGTTGTAAATTTCAAGTTTTATCGTAGCTTTGTTCAACTTAGTTGAACATAAGTTGAACTGACGGACTTGACTATCTCTCCGGTATTGAGAGGTTTTACAATATGGATTTACAATAACGTCCGCAGGGAAACCAGCTTCACCTGCGGACATTTTGTTACTCATCGTCGTCTGAGCAATTCATAATCTGAATGTATACACACTCTGCTCGCTCATGTTCCTCACCGTCCTTGGACATCATCGCTTCAAGAAAATAGCCCTTAGCTTCTTCTCGGTCATTCCCCAAACCTCTTTCTTTCCGTTGCAGAACGTTATGACCCGTTTGAACTTCGGTTGGAGTTGTAACAACGGAACGATTCAAGCATTCTTTTTTCTGTGCAAGTCCGATTTTTCCATTATCAAGTATAGTAAGCTGCTCAGTTAAGAACATTTCATATATCTTGCCAAGCAAATTAGGTTCAATAATATTGAACCTATATGGGCTTTGCGGATAATACAGTCCTTTTATCATATCAACAATAACGGTGTTATTCAGGTCAAATATGATATAATCACCAGAGAACATTCCAGAATTATATCGTTTATCTGCTTCTCGGAATAATTTCTCCAATTCTTTATGCAAAACAGCAGGTTCTATAATTGTATCTTCAAGCTTTTGATATAACGGCAAATTTTTATCTTCACATATTCTGAGAAAGACGATTTAATTAATAAAATCTTGAACAAAATCATTCAACACTTCAAGATTGGTATATCTTTTACCTTTGCTGTAAAGTTCGTTACTTAGTGCAATTCTCCATTCATTTATCTGAGATAGGAAAATCGCATCTACTTGTTGTTTTTGACTATCTGCACCATTAAACGCTTCATTAAAGTACTTGTCAAAGTTACCTCTATATACAGCATCTCTTGAGATTAACCGATATATCTCATCAAATTTGTCAACATATTCAGTATAATGATATTTTCTGTAACGTGAAACAGAACAACTATCCGTTTCTTTAGGTATAGTTGTTGTATCATATATTATCAAATACTCAAAATTAGTAAGAACTACAATCTTATGCTTAGCGTTCCAACCATATTTTCTTGCCTGAATGGCAGGAGCTGGATCTTTTGTTATATCCACACGAGGTTTCTTTGCTTCAACAAAGAATTTTGCTACGCCACGTAACGTCAGGGAATAATCAGGACGATCACTTGCATTGGCATGATATTCAGCAATAACTTCTCTAAACTGTGGTGATATGCCAGCTTTATTGGAAACATCTCATCCGAGTATTTCAAGAAAAGGGTTAAGAAATTCAATCATAAATAACGAGTACTGTCAAGAAAATGCGTTATATCACGTTATAAAATCGTTATTAAAAAGTATTTGCGTTATATCCCGAATCTTGACCTCCTGCTGAAATCGTGGAATGGCGAGACCTACATCAGCGACAGAGCCACAAGGGAAACGATAGTGCTGAAAAAGCCCTATATGAGCATCTGCCTTGCGTGTCAACCGTATGTTCGACAACATGATAAACAACACGGCTTTCCGTGGCAGCGGTCTGATAGCTCGTTTTGTGTATTGCTTTCCGAAAAGCAACATTGGCACTCGTCGCTATGATACTGAGCCTGTTCCCGATGATATTGCGGAATGTTACAAGAAGTTGGTTTACAAGATGCTCGGCACGAAATTCACCTATCACGCTGAAAAAGAACTGTATATGCATTTTGACAGCAAAGCATATCATGAGTTTGTTGATTTCTACAATGGGCATATTGAGCCGTTATTGCTCACGGATATGGCTTTCTGCAAGGACTGGGGTGGAAAATATCACGGTCTGATACTCCGCTTATGTGGTATCATTCACTGCGTGAAATGTGCTTTGAATAATGCTGACCCTGTTGAAATGAGAGTGACGCTCGACACATTCTGCAACGCTGTTGAAATAGCTGAATACTTTCGAGAACAAGCTATCTACGCTTACAGCTTAGGCGATACAGATATTGGGACGGTCAATGCGGAGCGTGTACTGAACAAGATACGCTCCAAGCACATTCGGCAGATCAGGCAGAATGACCTGCATCACCTTTGCAGATGTACGCTGTTCAAGAACGCTCCGGACTTTAATGAAACCGTTGATATGCTTGAAGAATATGGCTATATCCGCCGTATCGTCAGCAAGGGAACAAACAACAAAAATGTAATCGACATTGAGGTCAACCCTCATGTATTCGATTGAAGAAAACTGTCTTTTGCACCTTTTGAGCTTTTTGTGCCTAAGTAATTATCAGACGGCAAAAGGTGCAAAAAGCCCAAAATCCATAAAACTAAAACTCGACAAGATATAAAGAGGAGTTTACATGACTACTATTGAAAAGAACAAGATCATCGACAACATTATGGAGCTGCTGATTCAGCTCACCGACGAGGACGGAGTTTCCGCTTCGCAGACAGAGGACAAGCCTGCCAATACAGTTGAAATGCTGACAATAAAGGAATGCACAGAAGCCGTTCACGGACTTTCGGAACATACCGTCCGTAAGCTCGTTACACAGGGAAAAGTGAAATATCTCCGCACAGGCGAAAGTAAGCGTGGCAAGATACTTGTCAACAAGGCTGACCTTATCCGTCTTATGCAGAATTGAAAGGGGTGAGTGTATGTTCCATAATAACGAGAATGACAACATCAACTCTGAACTCAGAGGGCTTTTTAATATATCGTGACAGTATTCGAGCAAGTAAAATCTGCTATTGATATGAACACTGTGGCGGAGGGGTACGGACTCAGCATAAACAGGTCGGGAATGGTGCTTTGCCCGTTTCATAATGAACGTACTCCTCTGCCAAAATCTATCCCGAAAATTTTCATTGCTTTGGCTGCGGAGAACATCTTGATGTTATCAGTTTCACGCAGAAGATGTTCAGCCTGAGCAAGCCTATTGATGCAGTGAAAAAGCTGAACGAGGACTTTGGTTTACATATCGAAATAGGCAAAGTTCCGACTGCCGAAGAAGTATCGGAATATCAGAAATGGATTGCGGAAAAACGAGCATACGAGGTGTGGGAAAAGTCGGCTTGGAAAACGCTTCAAGATTACCTTTGGCTGATGCGTGAATGGAGAGAATTTGCTCCTGCTTCTCCGGATGAAAAATGCAATGAGAGATTTGTGTATTCGCTTCATCATCTGGACTATGCAGAGTATCTTTGTGATGAGTTTATCAGGGCTGATAAGCAGGGTAAAATTTCTATGAAAAATATCGTTTCTGAGATTGCAGATTATATGGAAAAATCAGAGCAGAATTTCTGATTTTCCTTACAAAAAGAAATCGTATTTTTTGATTTATTGTGGTACAAATATTTTTGTATTTGTAACCACATCACGGCTGCTCCGTCAGCCGATAAATGCCTCGCAGAGCCACATAAGCATTTTTGATAGTCTGGGTAAGCTGTCAAAAGTGCTTTGGGGTTACTGGCGGCGTACCGCAAGTAATTTTTGATGCTCCGCATCAAATTGAGCTTTGCTCTTTCGCTGCACGTTCCTTAGTGTCAGCACGATGCTCCGACTCCTGTCGGGCTTCTCCCGTCAGGGAGTTCATTCAAATAATAATTGCAGAAAGAGAGAAAATTATTATGAGTAAATCTATTTCAATGTGTTAGGGGAAAGGCAGTCTTTCGCATAACAACAGAGAATTCTCTGCCAAAAACATCGACAGTTACAGAACGAAGAATAATATCATCTTTGTTCAGCAGGATCTGGGCGAAGCATATCATAAGATGTTTGATGAAAATTTGGAGCGCTACAATGCCCGTCAGAAAAGAAGTGACCGTAAGATCAACGACTACTTTGAACACCTGTTCAATCGTCCACCGAGCAAGTCTGTCATTACTGGAACGAACAAGCAAAAAAGTTTCTATGAACATCTGGTCTACATCGGCAAGAAAGATGACACGGGTGTCGGCACTCCTGATGCTGATATTTCAAAAGAATGCCTGTGTGAATATATGGAAGATTTTCGGGAAAGGAATCCAAATCTGTATGTGTTCAATGCCGTGATGCACCTTGATGAAGCAACTCCCCATTTACATATCAATTATATTCCCCTCGGACATTTCGAGAGAGGTCTTGAAATGCGAAATGCGAAAGCCAAGGCTCTTGAAGAAATGGGGTACGGTAAGGGCGAGTCTGCCAATATCCGCTGGCGTGAAGCGGAATGGAAAGTCCTGCGTGATATTTGTGAGAAACAGGGTATTGAAATTTCAGAGCCGAAGAAATCCAGAGGGTACAGTTTTAAGTCGCAGGAGTACGGTGAGTACAAAGACCAGATACATGCTTTGGAAGAAGAAAAAGCTCAGGCAGAAGCCGAGCGTGATGAGGTTAAGGCTGAACTTGGAAAGGTCGCTCAGAAGAAGGTCAAACTTGACGATATCGACAAGCTCGAAACAGGCAAGACGATGTTCAGCGGAAAGGTCACGGTATCGCAGGAGGATTGGGATAATATCACAGCTCTTGCCAAGCGTGAGGTTGCATCGACTAAACAGGTAAAAAAGCTGAAAAAAGAGCGTGACAATGCCGTTCAGGAGCGTGATGAGCTGAAACAGAAATACGATACTGCTTCTTCCGAGCTTGCCGCCTACAAAAAGAAAGAGTCGGAACGGGGTATGTTACATCGTTCCGACTTGAAATCGACTGCCAAACGTATCAGCACCGAGGACGAGCTGAAAAGAAAACTCAGCAGAGCCATGACGGTCATTGACCGATATGAGCTCAGGTCTGAGTATGAACGTACAAAGTTCTCACAGAGCAAAAACACAGAATTAGAATAAAAGAAAAGCTATGGCATATCCCGAAAGCAGTGCTTGACAAAGAGATAAATGCGCGCTACAATGATAAGGCGAGATATGCCATAGTCCGTACTGCACTCGGTAATAAGTATGCTCATCCAGAAATGGTCTTTCCGTCGGGACAGGGAAACTACCGTGACCGCAACTCCGTTCTGCATTCTTTAAAGCGAATGACCAAAGGTACGGAATTTGAGGACATGACACTTCACAAGCTGCGTCATCTAAACACTACGAAAACACACTTATTAAATTTTATGAATATAAACACATATATCTCCCTGCAAAACAAAGAGGCGGCGCTAATATCACATGGTGCTACCTCTTTGTTATTTTAACTTCATGCATAATCTAACTTTCAAGAATTTTGCCAAGTCTTTTTCAGAAGTTTCAATTGGTGTAAATTATACTTTTCTGTCAAGAACCTAAGAATGCTAAAAGAAACAAATGCAGGAAAGATAGGTTTCAAATAAATATTTTTGATTCCGTGATATAAAAGCTTAAGGCTAAGCCACACAGAGATTGCACGAAGTGTGCAAGCAGATTCCGTGCAAAGTCATTAGGCGGGCTTTGTGTGGTGTTGCCTTAAATAGAATTTGTAGTCATTCTACTCATACTATAAAAGCAGAAAATTCAGCGGCAGGTCGTTTATACCTCGCCCAAAATTTTCCACAAGCGCCACTGTAATTTTTTATTGCACGAGTAGGAATCAGTGCACTGTCCGCAGCTGAGAATTTTCAGAATAGCATCAATTTCCCCTAAATCCAAATCATCTATATTGTAAAAAATGTTACAATTAGTTATAAGCTTTAGCCTGACAGCGGTAAAGGAGTTTTACAAAACATTGTTTAAAAGCTAATACAACGGATTAAAACAAGAAGTGTTGCAGGTATTAAACCCGCAACGTTTCCTGTTTTATGTTTTTTGATAATACGGTTAATTCATCTACACTCCGTTTATTTATGACAACATCGTGCCCCAATGTTTCTTTTAACAAATCTTCTCTATCATAATTCAATTTATCAAGTATGAAACTATGGCGCAAATCGAAACTTTTGAAGATATCGTCCCAGGTGAGTGCATATATCTCATAATCTTCAACTTGAAATACCAAGCCAGGTTTTCCTTTTTCTTCAACGGACTTATATCTTTTTTTTACATCACTATCAACAGACTTACAAACAGCAATGAATTTCCATTTTCTTTGACTACTATTGAATTGCGGCTGTTTAGATACAAAATCCATATAATCTTCAATTTGTCGTAAAACTTTTTTGTTTAGCGGAACACTCGGAGCTTTTAATTCAACTACTATATTTTCTTCAAGGAATGTTTCAAATGATGTTTCTACTTTTCTAGAACTGCAAAGAAATATATCCATTCTTCGTTCTGATTCAGCTGATTCGTCTAATGCAACTTTTGGAGAATCTGCACCATATAAGATGTTATTATAATTTTCTAATGCTTTTTTCATAGTTTTGTCTGCACTAGCTAAATTGTATTGTTCTCCAAAAAGCCAATAATGTTGCTCAATTATTTTTTGAATGTTATCCCTTTCGTTAGTAAAGCGCCCTAAATCATATACCAAAGTTTTCAAAATTTCTATAATTTCATATCGTGATTTAATGAAATCAATAGTCTCAATAATATTTTTTAATTTTGTTCTTTTAAGAATGTTAGCAAAGCTCTTACGTTGTTCTGATGACAATTCAACAATGTCCTCTATTATAGTTAAGATATTTTCTCGTTCTTCGGAATTTAACAGTAATTTTAAGAATCCCAAAAAAGACCGTTCTTGAATATCTTTCAATTTATAAAAAATTCTCGAATCTAAACAATAAAGTTCTTTTGTGACAGCCATTAAGTCTTTTTTCTTCAACTGCTCATATGGGTCATCGCTAAAGTATGGGAATGTTTTTCTTGTATTTAACATTTTTTCAATTTCTTCGTCAGCTTTTCCAGACATATATTCTTTTAATTTTATTTCGATAAAATTCTGAATGTAAGATTTTAGCTGTTTTAATATTTTATCGGTCTCAATAGAAATAGAAAAAGTTATTTGTTCAGAAGAATTGTTTAAAGATACATCACAAAGACTATCAAAGAATATAGAAGATACGAATACACTATGATTAAAATTTATCGTATTTCTATTAAACGTTGTCGTATCTTTTCCTTTCATATCATCTTTGCTATCAAAATAATAACAACAAAATTTTTCGTTTATTTTATCTTGCCATACAATTAAACTAATTTTAAATTCTATATCTGATATTTTATCTGTTACGATACAGCTTAAATCTGTATTGATGTACTTTGTATAGTCCAACTCTGTTTCATTAACTATTATTTTATACTCTTTGTTTTTGTTCAAAAACAAATACCAAGCAAATTCTTTCAATAAAATTTCTTCTAAATTTTCTATTGATAAATTTTCCGGCAACAATGTATTAATATTATAAAAAGTTACAGTCGTGCCAGTGCATACATTATGAATCTTATTTTTGTCACCATAATCTACATATTCTTTGTTATCGTTAAACAGATTTATACTGTATTGCCAATATTCGTCATTCAATTTATATATTGTTGTCCATTTAGCTTTAGAGGCAAAAGAAATAAAAGAAAATCTACCCTTACCTTTATTATTTTTTGACTTTGCTCTTATGGATATTGAATTTTTATTAGAAGCTAGAAATGTACCAAATGTTTCAGCTAATTCTTCGTAAATAATACCAACACCATTATCAGATATAGAAACTGATTCCACTCCACCTAATTCGTTAGTTTTATAATTTATCTCAATCTTTGAAGCATTTGCTTCAAATCCATTCCAAATGTATTCACATAAGGCTTCACGATAATCTTTAGTAATACCAGAAGTTTCAATACTTTTGTCTTTTAACATTAATGGTATAATCATAAAGCTCACTCCTGTCTTTTTATAATAACATTCGTAAAATGAAGTCAATTGTATTTTGTTTTTTTAACTCGCATTCCCAAATACGAATAACCATCCAGCCACGACTCTTAAAATATTCCGTAATTTCTTTATCGTGCCTTATATTCCGTTCTCGTTTTTTCGTCCAATAATCCTCGTTATCTTTTGGGCGAGTGTTTCTGCAATCGTGCCCGTGCCAGAAGCAACCATCGACGAATATTGCTATGCGTTTATCAAGGAAAACAAAATCGGGATGTCCCTTAACTTTATAGTTTCTGCGCCATCCGTGAATATTATTTTCCTTGAATATTTCAATTAATTTTAACTCGGTTGATTTATTTCTATTTGAACGTACTTTTTTCATTATTTCTGAACGTTTAGATTTATCAAAAACATCTGCCATAATTCAACCTCAACTATTCGCCGCAAATTTTTCAAGCGTCATATCGGAAATGAGATTGCTTACATCCTCACCGAGATGATTTACGATAATATCGTCAAAATCTGCATAGTCAATATCTCTCACATCATTGAAAATGTGATTGTACAAATACTCTGCAAAAGTGTTTGCAAGAATGATTACAATAGGACTGCCCTTTATATCGCGCTTTGCGGCTGGAACATATCTCGGAGTAATAACAATAGTGTATTCGCCACCAATTTCCTCACGATGTTCCCTCAATCTGCCTATGCTTATACCACCAAGCTTATTCGCTGTTGATTTAGACTCAACTGCGAATTTCTTTTTCTTTGTAAGATACAGGCATTCAATATCGGTATGACCTGCTCCACCGATACGTCTTGTTTCAACGTTAATAAACATATCAAAGCCTTCGCAAAGAACTTCTTCAAACAGATACGCCGTATCGTTATCGGGATTATGTGAGTATTCCTCTATGCGTTTAGGCAATTCAAGATATTTGATTAAATCGTCGTCCTCGCCGATTTCTTCCATAAGAAGCTGAGGATAAAAGCTATATATTTCTTTGATAATATCAAGCTGCATACGGTCTTTTTCATCAAGCTTTATAGGTTCGTCCGCAAATGAATATTCCTCCAGCATTTTAATTACAAACGCTCTTACATTATCGGTTAATTCAACGTAGCCCATAGTAGCATTTCTTCCCGTGGGATTGCTTTTACTACCCGTTTTTCTTGGATGATACAGCTTACAAATGAAATACCCAGCATATCTATTGAATATTCCTATGGTAGAGAGAAGTTTACAAGTATAGTATTCCCATTCATATACGGCATTAACGTATGTATGTTCGTCAGCTTGATACATAACTTTAATTTCCTCTACTGATTTAGATCGCAAATCCAGTATATCGGAAATCAGTTCTTCGTATGTATCGTTATCGATAGAATTTACAAACGCCAAAATCAAAGCGTACTCATAATGATATAGTTTTCCGCCCAACCTATCGTCGGTAAGCAGCTTGAAAATCAATCTGAACGGATATAACTGAAATTCTTTATCTGTACCATTCGCAGGATGCTGAAATTGCATAGCAAACAGCATTGCTGTAAATATTTTTACGAGCTTATCTTCGTTATTTATATGTTTAAGAAACAAGTTGCCCAATGGGCTGAACATAAACTTTTTATCTGCGCTGTTATCCTCGTAACCAAACATCCAAAATTCCAAAGTGTTTATTCTGTGATTGATAGAATCCAAAGGTCTGTCTTTAGGATTTCTCGTTTTATACATATCCAACGCAGCAAGTCTTTCCTGCATACGATGACGTTCAACGTCTGAAATATCGGTCTTGCAGCTGTTTTTAACATCTAACGCTACCGCTTTTATCAGCTCATAGCTGCTTGTATGTTTATATAATATCCATTTATTACGTTCGACCATTTTTGTCATTTCAACACCTACTTTCCTAATCCCTCAAGTATTCTCATCATAAGTCTGGGCGGAATTGCTTCTCCTATAACCGTTCTTATAAAAGTGTCGGTAGAACCTTCCGGAAAGGTAATATCTTCGGGTATCGAAGATACAATAAAAGTTTCTAGCAATGTTAACACTCTTGCATCAGAATAAGTTCCATCAGGAAGAAGCTTGCCCGGATGAACATTATTGTGAGAGCTCATACTGCCGCTATATGTCGTTCGGGCGGGACAAGGCTGCTCCCATACCATACGTTTATAAGTGTTGTGAAAACCCTTTATTCGAGAGCCGTCCTCTTTCTTTGGATAATATTCGGGATTTGCAATAGCGCTTTTGCCCGGAGCCGTATGCTTCATCGCAAGTACCGCACGGGAATTCTCTTTTTTTGCAAAGTGCCAAGGAATTTCAGAAGTTTCGCCTGATTCCAAAGAAGGCAGATGTCCGATAGCGTCCTTTAACGGTATTTCTTCTTCCGTTTTCGGCAAGCTCCACTTCAAACCTTTTTTATAAAGTCTGATAATTGCTCTGGGACGGGATTGACATATTCCATAGTCCTTTGCGTTTAGGACGTTAACGCTGATTTCGTATGTATCGCTATATTTGAGCTTTAATATATCCTCAAGCAACATATATTCGTCGTTGAAAGGAAAATACATTTCAATAAATTTCGGAACGTTTTCAATGAGAATATAATCAAAATCGCAATTATCTATTACCTCCAGTGCTTCAAGGATAAGAAAATTTCTTCTGTCCTTTTCGTAGTGGTCTTGCACCTTGTTTTTACCTAATGTGCTTAAACCTTGACAGGGTGGAGTTGCGATAAGCAGCTTCGTATTATTATCGTTTGCATATTTTATCATTGTTCCTTTGGTCGAAGCTTTCGTTATGTCATCGCACACCATTACCGTTTCAGGATAAAAATGACGATAGCAAGCCGCACGCTGCGGTAACAGCTCGTTTGCTGCGACAACATCTATATTAAGATTTCTTGTTCGCAACTCTCCAATACCAGCGCTGGAAAAAAGCGAAATGGTTTTTATTTTATCCATTTTATAAATCCTCCGCTATGCCGCTAACGATAGCTTTAAGCATTAACGGCGGTATAGATTCGCCTATACATTGTCTGATTAAAATTTCGGGAGTATCATCGGGAATATTCCAATCGGAAGGGAGCGAATCAAGTATCATCAGTTCTAACGGCGTAAGAACTCTTGCGTCTGAGTATGTTCCGTCTGGCAAAAGCCTGCCCGGATGAACATTACGCTGAGAAGCGATACAATCATTTCTCATTGTAATAGTGGGAGAGGGTTCGTCCCATTTTATTCTTCTGTATGAGGATTCGTAGCCTTTTATCCTTGTTCCATCCTTCTTCTGAGGGTAGTATTTTTCATTTCTGAACGCTGAACAACCTGTGGGCGTATGCTTCATCCATAATACGTTATTTTCATCGTGTTTTCTTGCAAAATGCCACTTAATATCAGATTTTTCTCCCGATTCAAGCGACGGCAGATGTCCTATAGCTTCTCTCACGGTTGTTTTCTTTTCAACCTTTTCGGGCCAATTCCACGGATAGCCTTTCTTATTCATTTTTATTATAGCCCTCAATCTTGTTTGAGGTACGCCGTAATCAGCCGAATCCACTACGTCGCTGTCAATTTCATATTCGTCTGAAAATTCATATTTTAAAATTTCCAACACAGTACGAAGCTCTGATTTGTAATTTAACACCAACTTAAATAAAGCTGGTACGTTTTCAATTAAAACATATCTTGGAGTTAATTCTTTTATAGTCTTGACAACATATGTGATGAGGTAGTTTCGCTCGTCTGTAATCATAGTATCTGGATGGCGATTTTTCCCCGCTACGCTCATTCCTTGACAAGGCGGAGAAGCGAGAATGAATTTAACATTTCTTTCTTTTGCTTTATATATAACAGAATTAAAAACGTCTTTATTAGTAATATCTCCGCATACGACATCCGTTTCGGGTGAAATGCTTTTATATAAATTTGCTCTTTTGTCTATAAGCTCGTTGGCAACGACAATATTAATTCCAACGTCTTTAAAATATGTTTCGCCTATACCGGCGCTTGAAAATAATGATAATCCGTTCATTGACGCCTCCAATTATATTATGACATCCATAACGTCGCCAATGTTACAATCAAGCGCTTTGCATATTTTTATCATAACATTCATAGATACAGGGAGGTCGTTATTTAGTTTTGTCATAGTGGTAGATCCGATACCGGTCATCACTTTTAAATCGTGTTTTTTGAGTTCTTTATCAATCAAAAGTTTCCAAAGACGTTTATAAGTAACCATTTCACACCGTCCAACGTGTAATTTATACTAATTTATTATATCACATTACCGGTAAAGTTTCAAGCGTTTTCATATAAAATATCCGAATAATCGGATAGTAATTAGAAATTTAGGTATTATGTGCGGCTTAATGCTTATTATTTTTAAAAAGTGAGGAACCAGCATATTTTTTGTCCTTCTTTATAAAGCTACATAAAATCATACAAATCGCACTATAAATTTTTGTACAAATAAGAGAACTTACAAAAAAATTCGAAAAACCCCTGTAAAAAAGCCTGATTTTTTTCCTAATAAGTGAAAGGCATTGGAAGTACTAATCAAATAACGCTGATTTTATGCAGTTATACAAACCTTCAGGAATTTCCGAAAACAGACTTAAAAAATAAGCCGTTTTTGTAGGTACTTATGAGAGGTGCTTTTACTGCTCTCGAAGAAAGGAGGAAAAATTTATGGCAATCTATCATTTTAACGTCAAGGTGGTAAGCCGAGGGAAAGGCGCAAGTGCAGTTGCAAAGGCGGCGTACATTTCGGGCGAGAAAATCAAGAACAGCTATGACGGTAAAATTCACGATTACCGAAAGAAGAAAGAAATCGTACATAAGGAAATATTGCTCCCGTCCCATGCTCCGCCGAAGTTTAAAAATCGTTCTGCTCTTTGGAACACCGTGGAACTTGCGGAAACTCGGAAAAACAGTCAGACCGCAAAACATATTGACGCGGCTCTCCCTGTGGAAATTTCTCGTGATGAGCAAATCGACTTAGTGCGTAATTTCTGTCAGCAATGCTTTGTTAGTCGTGGAATGTGTGTAGATTTTGCAATTCACGATAAGGGCGACGGCAATCCCCACGTCCATATTTTAATCAACACAAGAAAGGTTGACGAGAACGGCTTTACAGCAAAAGACCGTTCTTGGAACGACAAGGCATTGCTCTTGGAGTGGCGAAAGCTGTGGGCGGACTGGTGCAATCACAAGCTATACTACGTTTCCGAAGAGCGTATCGACCATCGCAGCTATGCGAAACAAGGGATTGATAAAACTCCGCAGGTGCATTTAGGTGCGGCGGCTTGTGCCATTGAGAAAAAGGGGTATCACACCGATAAGGGCAGTCGGAACAGGAGAATTGCTATCAAAAATATTGATAGAGAAATTGAGGCGGCAAAAGCAAATCTTGCAGATATTAAAAACAACCGCAACAGTACAATTCAGCACAGCATTGAAAAAGTTTTGGGCTGCTCGGTTTTAGAAACTGCATTTATCGACTCTAAGTCTGTTAAGGAATGGGAACGATTAAAAAGCCTTGCTGAGCATGAGGGCGTGACGCTCTGTGTGCTTGATAAAAAGGAGGGCGGGCAGGTTGCAAATTTTGAAAAGACAAACAGCGAAAGGCTGATGAAAATTCTGGAACAGATAAATTTAGCGGAAGAAAAAACTGCTGATATTTCAGAAAATAATCGAAATAAGTCTAAACCGACACAACGTTCACGCCGATAAAGCACACCGCTGTTAAATGTGCCTTAGGGTGCGAAACAATGCTTTGCTGTGCAAAGCTGCATAGGGGTTGAGGGGACGATAGTCCCTCACGCACAACAAACTTGAAAAGTTTGTATAAGTGCGCCCTTCGGGATATTCGGGTAGTTTATTCCAAGAGCCTTGATTACTTGTACCGAATATCCCAACAGCGTTAGCTATTCCTCCTGCGACAGCGGTGAGGCAATTATGTTTGATTTTAAGAAAGAGAGGAAATATTATGCCGAGAAAATTTGATATGGATGAAATGAAAGCGAAGCTTGCAAAATATGACGAGCGAAAAAAGGAAACGGAAGCGACATTGTCAAGGCTGGAGAATTCCCGAAAGGAGCTTGCGGCGAAGATTGCCAACGAAGAAAGAAAAGTCCGCACCCATAATCTTTGCGGTCTGGGTGGACTTGTGCTGAAATATTTCGGTGAGGATATTTCTTCCGAGGAGTTCAAGGAGCTTTTAAATTTCCTGTTTACAATTTCCGAAGTGCAGGAGTTTGTAAATGAGGAAAAGAAACGGAGAGCCGTTCGTGATAATATGTCTGTTGTGGCGGATAAAAATACAAGTACAGAAAATTTGTCTGCATGAAAAGGAGGATAAATGATTAGAAATGTGTCACTTACAAATGCCGCCATAGCGGAAAATGAAAAAGAAGCTATCGGTAGCTTTGAAATTCCCGAAGAAAATCGTCAGGAATTTATCACTGCTATGAAAATCGGATATTACAGAGAATTCCGAAAACAGGGCTTGATTTCGGATGATGAGCTTGAAACACTGATTACAATGCAGAATAAGAAATCCAATTCAATAAAAAATGCTGCGTAAAATATTCCCTCCGCATATTCAAGTTCAGAAAGAAAAAGCTTGACTTTCGGTTGCTAAAGTGTTAAACTGAATATGCAGGGGGATATTTATCCCCATATCATTGGGGGAAGGAGGACTATGACAAACAAAATTAAGGTTGCGGCATACTGCCGTGTTTCAACCGACATGGAAGACCAGCTTCATTCGCTGTCTGCGCAGATAAAATATTTTACCGAGTACATAAGCAATCACGATAATTACGAACTCATTGAAGTTTATTATGACGAGGGAATTACAGGTACGTCTGTTAAAAAACGTGATGGCTTTAACCGAATGATTGAGGATTGCGAAAATGGTAAAATAAATCTTATCCTCACAAAAGAGGTCAGTCGATTTGCAAGAAATACTGTTGATACTCTTTGTTTTACCCGTAAGCTTTCAGCCCTTAATATTGGCGTTATTTTTATGAATGACGGAATTGACACAAGGGACAAGGACGGTGAGCTTCGTCTGACAATTATGGCTTCCATTGCTCAAGAAGAAAGCCGAAAGGTTTCCGAAAGAGTAAAATGGGGTATACGACGCAAAATGGAAAATGGCTTCGTATACGGATATTCGCATATGCTTGGATACAAAACAGAAAATGGAAAACTGATGATTATTCCTGAAGAGGCTGAATTGGTAAAAATGATTTTTCATAAGTATGTTTTTGAAGGTAAGGGCAGTTCGGTAATTGCAAATGAATTAAATGCCGCGGGTTATACAAGTGTACGAGGAGCAATATTCAGACAGGATTCCATTATTCGTATATTAAAAAACGAAAAATACTGTGGAGATTTGGTTCAATGGAAACGTTACTCAGCGGATTTTCTTACGAAAAAAATATGTACCAATTACGGTGATAATTCTGACGTGCCTTTAGTAGAGTTAAGCGACCATCACGAACCAATTATTTCAAAAGAAGTTTTCTATGTTGCCAAAGAATTGCTTGAAAAACGAGGAAGTAAATCAAGGAAGGGCAGGAAATACTCTCAGCATTATTGGCATAGCAGCAGAGTATATTGCGGAAAGTGCGGAAGTACATTTGGAATTACGGGCAGTAAATCTCTCAAAAATCGTTGTCTCAGATGCATTAATCGCTCTAAATACGGTACTGTGAAGAAAATGAATGTCAATGGAGTTGAGGTTGGCTGTGATAACAAATTTATAACTGAAAATGTTTTAAATACCTGTATGAAATATGTTTTGAAGTACGTACAAAACGAAAGAACGTGTATCACAGAGCAGCTGTTGGATGACATAAAAGCTATGCAGCGAACATCGGCAGCAATAGATACAAAGCCCATTCAGGATAAGATTGACAGTATTTTAAGGAAAAAGCACAATGCCATCGACTTAATGCTTGAAGGCATTATCTCAAAGGATGATTTAAAGACACAGGTTGATATATATGACGCTGAAATAAATAAGCTCACCACTCAGATTTCGAATAATAAGGATATTGACGCCTTTCATCGAAAACAGCTTGACGGAATAAAAGCATATATTGAACAGATAAATTGTACTAAAGATGTGGATATAACCAGCTTTGAGGTTTATAACTCAATGCTGAAAAAGATTGTTGTTCACGGCAACAATCTGATTGACTTTTATCTTACCTGTGTACCTTTTGGTTTTCATTTACACTATTTAAATGAAAGAATCCCTCATACACATAACAAATTTGCGGTTACTGTTGATAGCTGCGAAATAATTTCTGAGTAGTGTCTTTTCGGGGTGTTGGGGCATTGCAACGCTACACTCATCCTCAACAGCGGTGTAGACCTGAAAGTGATCTCCGAGCATCTTGGTCACTGCGACATTGGTGTAACAGCGAATATTTATGCCGATGTTCTGCAAAAACAAAAAGTCAGCCTTGCAGCTACGCTTGATGACAAGCTGGCTGATGAACTGACTTGACCTAAACAAAAAAACCTCTCTGTCGGTCTCCCGACAAAGAGGTTTATATTCGCATTCGTTAGTTGAACAATTTTGTTGAACAACTTCGCAAAAATCTCTCGAAAATACCGTAATATCGGCGTTTTTGAAAGAAATCTGTTAACGCTTCGAGAACTGAGGCGCGCGACGGGCTGCCTTGAGACCGTACTTCTTTCTTTCCTTCATTCTTGGATCACGAGTTAAGAATCCAGCCTTCTTAAGAGTCGGACGAAGCTCAGGATCGTAAACAAGAAGCGCTCTTGAAAGGCCGTGTCTGATTGCACCAGCCTGACCTGTTACACCGCCGCCTGTAACTGTGCATATTATATCAAATTTATCGCTTGTATCAGTTAAATTAAGAGGCTGACGAACTATCAGCTTAAGAGTTTCAAGGCCGAAATATTCATCAATGTTTCTTCCGTTAATTGTGATATTTCCTGATCCTGGATAAACTCTGACTCTGGCAACAGAATGCTTCCTTCTGCCCGTACCGTAGTAATATTTAGTTTTTGATTCGTACATTTAAGCTTTCCTCCTTATATTATAATTCGTAGGCAACAGGCTTCTGAGCCTCATGCTTGTGTGCAGCGTTTCTGTAGGTTCTCAAACGCTTAATCTGATTTCTTCCCTGAGAATTATTCGGAAGCATACCGTTCACAGCCAACGTCATAGCTCTCTGAGGATTCTTTTCCATCATTTCCTTATAACTGATAGATTTCAGTCCGCCGATCCAGCCCGTATGCCAATAATAATTTTTATTTTCAAGCTTTTTGCCTGTGAGAACAGCTTTTTCACAATTAATAATAATCACATGATCACCGCAATCTACATGAGGAGCATAGGTAGGCTTATGCTTACCTCTGAGAATATGAGCGGCTTTTGCAGCAACGCGTCCGAGCGGTTTGCCGGCTGCATCTAATACATACCATTTACGGCTTACTTCATTAGCCTTTGGCATAAATGTTGACATAATTTGTTTTCCTCCGTTATTAATTTTTTGTAAGGCTTATAAACTCGGCGGGTTAATCCGGTTCGGTGTGCATTCCGCAAGTAAACTGCACCATAGCCTTGACATTACGAGGATAATTATAACAAATCAAAATAATAAAGTCAATACTGATTTTACGGTTTTTTTAATTTATATTCAGTTCTCGCTTATTTTCTCTTCATTTTTCTCGTTTTCTCTCTTATTCTTAAAGTTCATTCTAAAATAAAAAAACTATATATCGCTTGAGAATTCTATATGTGTTTTATTACTTTTTTCTTTTCTTTTTTCTAACAGAAAAACCAAAATCGCCAAGTTTTCTTCCTAAAGCAAAATACTCTCCGTGAGAATAAGCCGCAAGTCCGCATTGCTGAAGATTAAGCTTGCCCTTGCTGTCTATATATCTTTCGTCAATATCTGTCCCGACAATTTCAGCGATAAACATATCATGACTCCCAAGAGGAATAATCTGCTTAACAACGCATTCCAAGCTAAGAGGAGATTCGTCAATAATCGGAGCATTGATTTTTTCTGCTGCTGAAGGATGCAATCCGCAGCTTTTAAATTTATCTGTTTTTGCACCGCTTTTTACACCGCAAAAATCAGCAGTTTTAACAAGCGCCGACGTAGTCAGATTAATAACGAACTCACCAGACGACTTAATAATATTATATGAATATCTTTCAGGCCTTACTGAAATATAAGTCATAGGCGGCTTGGTATTCGCAATACCGGTCCAGGCTATTGTTATTATATTAGGCTTTTCTATCGTACCGCATGAAACAAGCACCGGAGGTACCGGAGACAATAGCGTCCCGCCGTTCCAGAATATTTTTCCCATTTAAAATCCTTTCAATATATGTAATTTTATTTTTTATTGATTAAATAGACGATTTTCACTTTATTTCTTCTTACAGATGTTTATAAACCCAACCGCAAAGTCGCTTAAACACTGGCTTTTCACGCATCGCCTTGAATCTGCTTATATCACTTTATATCTTCGCTTTGTAAGCACGGGCGTCAAAAAAGCGTCAAGCAATAAGGAATTGTTATGCAGCAAAATGCCTTTTGAGGTAAGGGAATATAAAACTATTGCCACCTCGATTTTCACACCTGCAAGGACGCATGAATGCTACACTTGTGACACGCTACTTGGAAACATGTTTCCCCGGTAATTAGGAGTGAGCGAAAGCAGTTTACTGATCTGATTTCACTCACTTAATTGCTACACAAGCAGGGACAGACGGGCTTGTCAATGGCGGCGAAGCCGTTCACTTGCCATTGACGAGGGCGGCTGGCTCTGGTACTTTCATGTAAGAGTATATCTACGCTATGCTTAAGCGACAGAGAAGCATATCTGGTTATTATTTCAATGCCTTTCGTACAACTACTCTGCCTTCCCGTTCAGCATATTTGGTAAAGCCGCATTTTTCATACATCGCTAGATGTCCCCTGAAATCTTCGCCTGTATCATTAAGTATCTTGTCGACATATGCCTCGACAAAGTCAAAACCATCGTTGATCGCGTCTTTGCAGACACACTCTAACAATTGCGTGGCTATGCCTTTTCTTTGCATCTCCGGTGCAATTACAAAGCAGAATACGGATTTTATTTTGGTGTCCACACGATATTCCTCTATGGGCCAATAAGAACGCAGATAATCAACACAGAGCTGGCAATCCCCGTTTGCATTGCACCAGCCCACGATTTCATCCCCACAATAAGCGAGATAGCCCTGCAGGCTACCGGCTCTGATAAATTGAATGGCACGCTCCCTTCTTTCTTCACAAGTCGGAAACCAGTGGTCACCGTTACCAATATAAGAATCGTCGCTGCGCCAAGTCACGCAATAGCATTTACCACCATCGGTGTTGACGTTGTGGGGTGTCACGTCAAAGAAGTGGGCATAATCCTCCGCGAGGTCGGGTGTCAGTCTGCGAATTTCAATATTCATTTTTCTACCTCTCCAAAACAATATCGTTATATGTTATCTCTATTTTATCACACCTGATTTTGACTTTTCACTTAAATCTACGCTTGATTATGGATAGTTGTACAAAAGCAAAGAGGGTTTGGGAGCTTCCCAATAGGTCATTTTTCGGAAGAGGGTACCCTCTTCCTATGCTTGCTCCGTAATTTCTTCTTACCCGAAACGGGAAAGGAGAAGAATAGAAAGGAACGTAGGGTGGGATGAGGGCAGCCCGCCCTACATTTTACCGTATCTCTTTGTAATTTCTTATAAGCCCTTATGGAGCGCGGGCGTCAAAAAAGCGTAAAACCACATTTTGGAGCCGCCCGCTATCAGCATGAGAGGTCGAAAAACATAGTACCTATGCGGCTCTCAGAGTGAACAATCCCCCGCCCTACAGAGACCGTTCTACTATTTTTTATATTATGCCGCTATATCCTTACGTTTAAATTTAATAATTCCGGTTATAACCGTAACGACGTCATTTGACAAACCAGAAAAAAACCAAAGTCTAATCCATATTTCCCAAACCGGAGGAAAACTTTATAAGCTCCCCTACTCTCATACTTGGATAAAAATACGCCCTAACGGTATATAACCGACTTTTGAAAGTATTTCAGTAGTTTTTTCCAAAGGATTTACGAACCTCGGCATAATCTATAGTAGAACGAATAAGTCCTAAAAGAATTCTGACAGTCGTTGATTTTTCTGCGCAGTACGGATCGATGAAGCCAAAGAACTCACCTTCTCCGACAATCAGATTTAAATCGGTTATACCCTTCAAATTAAATCTATAGGCTGAGTCATTATATCATATACTCAAAGAGGTCATGATATAATTATCCAATACGCAGGGAGCCAATCTCATATTTGCGCATCCGCGAGGACATTTTAGATAAATATATAATAATCGCTTGCGAATATTATATCACATAATGAAATTTTTCTCAAGTTATTAACTAATTCTTAATTGTCATTTAATTTATAAATCCCTCCCCAAATATTTTACTTGCGTCAGTTAAAACTGTCTCTTATACACATCTCCGAGCCCACGAGAC
>ENA-OYZD01000419-OYZD01000419.1-human-gut-metagenome-genome-assembly--contig:-NODE-419-length-21378-cov-5.573794_pt1 | contig 21378 bp, 17 predicted proteins | sample MGYA00244073_ERZ653470 | MGnify/ENA primary metagenome ERZ653470 (study PRJEB26926, sample SAMN06164895) | human gut metagenome | biome: ENVO:00009003; feature: ENVO:2100002; material: ENVO:00002003... | reverse complement strand
CGTCGGCAGCGGTCAGATGTGTATAAGAGACAGATATATACCCCCGTTTAAGTTTTGCTTAGGCAATTTGCTTAAGCAAAAGTGTTTTTTGTGCAAATCATCACAAAAGCCGTTTTTATTATAACAAACTGACAATCAGCTATATATTAGCGATTTAATATGCAAACATACGGACACAACAAATTTTGCTTAAGCAATTTGCTTAGGCAAATCTTCAAGCAAAAATAACATTTTGCTTACCTTTTTGCTTAGGCAAATTGCTTAACCAAATTGCTTAGGCATTTTGCTTAAGCAAAACGCAAAGCATTATACACCAACAAATTACACTTTATTGGTGTGCTGTTGTATCATCTTCATTTTGCCTAAGCAAATTGCTTAAGCAAAATAGTTTTCTTTGTACTTTTTCATTTATAGGCTCCTTAGTTTCGCTGATATTTATATTCACCAGGTTAATTACTTTCCTGTTCGCTCGATCTATAGGATCCCATGATTTTTTTATGTAGATGTCCGTTACCCTCATACTATCATCAACATGATTAAGAGAAGTATGTACGGTGTATTTATCTACTCCTGCATCATTTAAAGCTATAGTAGCCCATGAGTGCCGAGCTGCGTAAAACTCCAAATCATCTACACCAACTAACTTTCCTACTTTCTTTAACCCCTTGTTTAGAGCCGTACTGAAAGTATTTACATCTGCATACATCGTATAAAACCTGAATATCCTTTTTCCTGTAGGATCCCGATATTTATCTACAAGAGCTTGGTATTCCGGTTCTACTTTGATTGAGATTTCAGCTCTATCAATGCGCCTTTCTTTGGTTTTTATTCTTTGGTATGTAATACGTCCGTTCCTATAATCTGTACAATTATATAAGTCTATAGCATTCATGCCAATTAAACCAAAGCTCAGCAAGAACACATCTTTTGCAAAATTGAATCTATTAGTACCGGGCTGGAGTATCTTAGTATATTCCAAATTTGCAATAGCTTGTATTTGCTCAACCGTCAAAGCTCGCTTTCTCGTTGCCGGAAGTTTCGGGAAATCAATGTGAGAAAAAGGGGAATAAGGTATTCGGATAACTCCAGCATCCTCATCGTTGAACTCTTTTTTCGCTCTGTTGTATATAGCCCTCATCCTATTTAAATAGTTGTGAGTTACATACCCCCTTGTTACATTTGGCTGTTTGTTTATCCAATCAGCCCAATTTTGCAAAAACTTAGCTGTTATTTCGGATAACATAACCTTTTCCCGACCAACAAACTTAACCAATGATCTAACAGCACATATATAGGTATCTGCATTACCTCCATGTCCTGCTTCTTTCATTCGTTTTATTTCCTTCCAGGTGTAGGCTGCAATATCAAGATCAAATTTTTCATTCTCATTATCGGTAGTAATGATTCTGATAATTTGCTCCATAGTCATACTGGTTTGCCTTTCACCCCAACGTTCCAAACGCTTACGATACGTCCTTATCATTTCATCAGTAAGATCTATGTAATGCTGATTTTTGATTTTAAAGGTTTTCTGGGTAATATCTTCCTTATATATAAAATAAGGTGTAGCCAGGTATCGCTTTTCTCCGTTGTGTGTTACACGTATCTTAATATTATAGGTTCCGTCCTTCTTTTTTTGATGGGCGTAAACCTCCGCTTTAAATGTTGCCATAACTTTTGTAGAATATTTGTAGAACTATTTACTGCAAAAGTACCTCACTTATGCGGATTATGCGGTAACACGATCACTACCAAAATCTGTCATTTTGTACCCCCGATGGGAATCGAACCCATATTTTCGGTTTAGGAAACCGACGTTCTATCCGTTGAACTACAAGGGCTTATGCAGATTTGCACAAATTTTCAAAGAACTATTGCCTATCATTCAAAGGATAGATTGGGCTGAAAAATCGGTTACTCTTTAGGAAACTTCTATTCTATCCGTTGAACTACAAGGCCCTTTTATGGCTACAAAGGTACTCCTTTTTGTTAAAATGGCAATATGAAAGATCGAAAAATGTCTTAAGTGGGAAGAAAATAATCCTTTCTTTGTTGTTTTGTTGTTTTTTGTCTGTTTTTTATAATCTAATAATGTTATTATTCTGCTATGAACTTTCATGTTGTTTATAAAACATGGATAAAAATAATAAATTGTAAAAATGAATCGTTTTTGCTGCTGTCATAATGATAGAAATTTATGCTTTTAAACAGGTAATTATCTCTACTTTTTCTTAGCTTGGAAATAAATAAACCTTTAATTTTGTACATTTTGATATTCAAACGTAGTTTGACAGCGGAATATTTTGTCCTTTGACAGAACTTTCCGAACTTTGCAAACAGTGAAATTTTGTAACCCTAAATAATAAGTTATGGCAGATGAAATGATAGTCAAGGAGTTGGACCAAGTGGTGGTCCGTTTCTCAGGCGACTCAGGCGATGGTATGCAGCTGGCCGGAAATATCTTTTCTAATATTTCGGCTACAGTGGGAAATGATATCAGTACATTCCCCGATTACCCGGCGGATATACGTGCCCCGCAAGGTTCGTTGACCGGTGTGTCAGGTTTCCAGGTGCATATTGGTGCGGGTAAAGTTTTTACTCCTGGTGACAAATGCGACGTATTGGTCGCAATGAATGCCGCTGCATTGAAAACACAATACAAATTTGCGAAGTCCACAGCTTGTATCATTATTGATACAGATTGTTTTCAGAAATCAGATCTGGACAAGGCGGCTTTCAAAACAGACAATCCGATTGAAGAAATGGGTATTAAGCAGGATGTAATTGCTGCTCCTATTTCACAGATGGTGAAAGACTGTCTGGCAGATACAGGCATGGACAACAAGTCAATGTTGAAATGTCGTAATATGTTTGCTTTGGGATTGGTTTGCTGGTTGTTTAATCGTGACCTGGCGGTTGCTGAAAATTTTTTGCGCGAGAAATTTGCAAAGAAGCCGCAAATAGCTGAAGCGAATATTAAAGTGATACACGCCGGATATGATTATGGCCACAATACCCATGCGTCTGTGGATCATACTTATAAGGTGGAAACTAAGTCTAAAGTCCCCGGAAAGTATATGGATATCAGCGGAAACAAGGCTACGGCTTATGGCTTGATCGCTGCTGCCGAGAAAGCAGGCCTGCGTTTGTTCTTGGGATCTTATCCCATTACTCCGGCAACAGATATTTTACATGAGCTTTCTAAACATAAATCATTGGGAGTGACTACTGTTCAATGTGAAGATGAAATTTCAGGTTGCGCTACGGCTATCGGTGCCTCGTTTGCAGGTGCGTTGGCGGCTACTTCTACTTCGGGGCCGGGTGTTTGTCTGAAATCAGAGGCTATGAATCTGGCTGTTATTACAGAATTACCATTGGTGGTTATTAATGTACAGCGTGGCGGTCCTTCTACTGGTTTGCCTACTAAGTCTGAGCAAACAGATTTATTGCAGGCTTTGTTTGGCCGTAACGGTGAATCTCCTATGCCGGTCATTGCCGCAGCTTCTCCAACTCATTGTTTTGATGCTGCTTATGATGCTTGTAAGATTGCCTTGGAACACATGACTCCGGTGGTGTTGCTGACTGATGGTTTTGTAGCAAATGGTTCCGGCGCATGGAAATTGCCTGATCTGGCAAACTATCCGGCTATTAACCCACCCTATGTTACTCCGGAAATGAAGGATAATTATACTCCTTACAAGCGTAATACTGAAACAGGTGTCCGTTATTGGGCATTGCCGGGACAGGAAGGTTATATGCATATTTTGGGAGGCTTGGAAAAAGACAGTGATACAGGTGCTATTTCTACCGAGCCTGAAAACCATAATTTGATGTGCCGTTTGCGTGCCGAGAAGATTGCTAAAATTCCAGTGCCTGATGTTAAGGTGCAAGGCTGCGTAGAGGATGCAGATTTGTTGATAGTGGGTTTCGGTGGAACTTACGGTCATTTGTATTCAGCAATGGAGGAAATGAACCATGCAGGCAAGAAGGTTGCTTTGGCACATTTTGTTCATTTGAACCCGCTGCCTCAAAATACGGCAGAAGTGCTGAAGAAATATAAGAAGGTAGTCGTGGCTGAGCAGAATCTTGGTCAGTTTGCCGGATATCTCCGTATGAAAGTGGACGGATTTGTTCCTTATCAGTTTAATGAGGTAAAAGGCCAGCCGTTCGTAGTCAGCGAGTTAGTTGATGCTTTCACTGAGATTTTAAATAAATAATAACCGTAAAGAAAGTAAAGACTATGAACGAATATACAGCAAAAGATTTCAAAAAGGGACAACCTCGTTGGTGTCCGGGTTGTGGTGACCATTTTTTCTTGGCTTCGCTGCACAAAGCGATGGCTGAATTGGGAGTGGCTCCTCATGATACTGCCGTTATTTCGGGTATCGGATGTTCCAGCCGCCTGCCTTATTACATGAATACATATGCCATGCAGACTGTGCACGGTCGTGCGGCAGCTATTTCTACAGGCTGCAAGGTGGCTAATCCAAAGATTACTGTTTGGCAGATTTCAGGGGATGGTGATGGGCTGGCTATTGGTGGAAATCACTTTATACATGCCGTTCGTCGTAATATCGACTTGAATATGATTTTGTTGAACAACCGTATATATGGTTTGACCAAAGGACAGTATTCTCCGACTTCTCCCCGTGGATTTGTTAGCAAATCATCTCCTTACGGCACTGTGGAAGATCCGTTTCATCCGGCTGAATTATGTTTTGGTGCGCGTGGACGTTTCTTTGCCCGTGCGGTAGCTACGGATGGTCCTGGTACAGTGGAGATTCTGAAAGCTGCTGCCAATCATAAAGGTGCGGCTGTATGTGAAATTCTTCAGAACTGCGTCATTTTTAATGATGGAACACACGAATCAGTATATACGAAAGAAGGTCGTTCAAAGAATGCCATTTATTTAGAACACGGTAAACCGATGTTGTTTGGTGTAGACAAAGAATACGGGCTGATGCAGGAAGGTTTCGGACTGAAAGTGGTAAAGCTTGGTGAGAATGGTGTGACGGAAAAAGATATTTTAGTGCACGATGCTCATTGTATGGATAATACTTTGCAGTTGAAACTGGCATTGATGGAAGGACCGGATTTTCCGGTTGCATTAGGGGTGATCCGTGATGTGGAGGCGCCTACTTATGATGACGCTGTTAATGCACAGATTGAAGAAGTGGCCGCAAAGAAAAAATATCATAATTTCCAGGAATTACTGATGACAAATGATATTTGGGAAGTGAAATAAGATTTTTCATCTTCCCTGTAGGGACCAGATCTACAGAACTGTTTTAAAAATTAAATGGTTAGTAATAGGCTGTGAATAATTGCCGGTTACTAACCATTTAATTTAGAATTTTAGTGTGTGCAAGCGAACACACGTGAAACTGTCTTTATAGTTTGAGCCCTAAAGTTTCTCGCCGAATGCTAAATCACCGGCATCCCCCAATCCCGGAACAATGTATTTGTGCTCGTCCAAGACAGGGTCTATGGCGGCACACCATAATGTGACATCATCGCCGGGAAAAAGTTCTGCCATATGCTTTACCCCTTGTTGGCTGGCAATGACACAGGCCATTTGCAATTTAGCGGGTTTGCCTTTGGTAAGGAAAGCTTTCCAGGCAAGTTCCATGCTTTCACCGGTGGCAAGCATGGGGTCAACGAGAAGCAAGGTCCTGTCATTCAATGAAGGGGCGGCGATGTATTCAATGTGCACATCTACAATACGGTGCTCGTCATCCTTGTAAAAACGGAATGCGGAAACGAAAGCGTTGTCGGCATGGTCGAACATGTTCAGAAAACCGGTGTGCAACGGCAGTCCGGCACGGAATACCGTTGCAATCACTATTTTGTCATCGTGTGTGCTGGCCGTGGCAGTTCCCAAAGGTGTCTGTACTTGCTTTACGGAATAGGTTAGTGCTTTACTCATCTCGTATGCCATGATTTCTCCTATTCTTTCAATATTTCTGCGGAAACGCATACGGTCATTTTGAACATGTATATCGCGCAATTCCGCTACATATTGGTTTAGGAGAGAATTGCCTTCACTGAGATTGATGATTTTCATATCTATGCTTTTGTTATATTGTTGACTTTGACCTGCAAAGAAACAAATAATTTCTAGATTTGTAAAGTACGAATTGCATTTTTGTTACACAAATATAAATATTTGATTATTACGGAAATTTTTCTCTAATAACTTCTTTTTTTTAAAATAAAGCACTAATTTTGTAGCGCCTTAGACAAGGGGGTGTTGAAAAACATCTTCTTTCAGAAAATAAAGAGTAAAAATAACATTATACAATAACCAAATTAAATCATTAAAAAATGGCAAATTTAGATTTAAGCAAGTACGGTATTACCGACGTGAAGGAAGTTCTCCACAATCCTTCTTATGATGTGCTTTTCGCTGAAGAAACTAAACCGGGATTGGAAGGTTTCGAAAAAGGACAGGTTACTGAACTGGGTGCTGTAAACGTAATGACTGGTGTTTACACAGGTCGTTCTCCTAAAGATAAATTCTTCGTTAAGAATGAAGCTTCTGAAAATTCAGTATGGTGGACTTCTGACGAATATAAAAATGATAACAAACCTTGTACAGAAGAAGCTTGGGCTGATTTGAAAGCTAAAGCTGTAAAACAATTGAGCGGCAAGCGTTTGTTCGTTGTTGATACTTTCTGCGGTGCTAACGCTGCAACTCGTATGAAAGTACGTTTCATTATGGAAGTAGCTTGGCAGGCTCACTTCGTAACTAACATGTTCATCCGTCCTACTGCTGAAGAACTGGAAGCTTATGGAGAACCTGATTTTGTATGTTTCAACGCTTCTAAAGCAAAAGTTGACAACTATAAAGAACTGGGCTTGAACTCTGAAACAGCTACTGTTTTCAACTTGAAGACTAAAGAACAAGTTATCCTGAATACTTGGTACGGTGGTGAAATGAAGAAAGGTATGTTCTCTATCATGAACTACATGAACCCGCTTCGTGGTATCGCTTCTATGCACTGCTCTGCTAATACAAATATGGAAGGAACTAGCTCAGCTATTTTCTTCGGTTTGTCTGGTACAGGTAAGACTACTTTGTCTACTGATCCGAAACGTAAGTTGATCGGTGACGATGAACACGGATGGGATGACGAAGGTGTATTCAACTACGAAGGTGGTTGCTATGCTAAAGTTATCAACTTGGATAAGGAAAGCGAACCCGATATCTACGCTGCTATCAAACGTGACGCTTTGCTTGAAAACGTAACAGTTGATGCTAACGGTAAGATTGATTTCGCTGATAAGAGCGTAACAGAAAATACTCGTGTTTCTTATCCTATCTATCATATCGAAAACATTGTTAAACCTATCTCTAAAGGTCCTCACGCTCAACAAGTTATTTTCTTGTCAGCTGATGCATTCGGTGTATTGCCTCCGGTATCTATCTTGAATCCTGAACAGGCTCAGTATTACTTCTTGTCTGGATTTACAGCTAAATTGGCTGGTACAGAACGTGGTATCACTGAACCGACTCCGACATTCTCTGCTTGCTTCGGTGCTGCTTTCTTGTCATTGCATCCTACTAAGTATGCTGAAGAATTGGTTAAGAAGATGGAAAAGACTGGTGCTAAAGCATACTTGGTTAACACTGGTTGGAACGGTACTGGTAAACGTATCTCTATCCGTGATACTCGTGGTATCATTGATGCTATTCTGGATGGTTCTATTGATAAGGCTCCTACTAAGGTTATTCCTTACTTCGATTTCGTTGTTCCTACAGAATTGCCGGGTGTTGATCCGAAGATCCTTGATCCTCGTGATACTTATGCTGACGCTGCTCAGTGGGATGAAAAAGCTAAAGATTTGGCTGGTCGCTTCATTAAGAACTTTGCTAAGTTTACTGGTAACGAAGCAGGTAAGAAATTGGTTGCTGCTGGTCCGAAGTTGTAATTTGAATTTTACAGATTTAACATATAAAAAGTGGTTCCTTATAAAGGAACCACTTTTTTTTATGCTTGAAAATGCCTAGATTTGTTGCAAACCAAATATGATAGCAAATGAAATTATTTAGATTAATGTTAGTTGGTGCAGGCATGTTCGTATTATGCAGCTGTACATCGCAAGGCTCCCGACAGAAGGAAGTTGTTGCGGATAGTGTTTCCGTGAGCCAGGTAAACCCTGTGGTAGAAACTATTATGAGTCGCCGTAGTATACGGAAGTATAAGCCCGAGGCTGTGGAGCGTGAAAAGATGCAGACTATAGTAGAATGTGGAATCAATGCACCTAATGGAATGAATAAACAGTCATGGGAGGTTCGTGTAGTAGATAATCCGGAATTTATCAATGGTTTGACTGAAATATTCAAAAAAGAAAATCCCAAAGCGGCAGAACGTCCGGGATTTAAGAATATGTTCAATAATGCTCCTACAGTAGTGTTTATTGCTAACGATCCTGCATATGATATGTCACAGATCGATTGTGGTTTGTTGGGTGAGAATATGATTTTGTCTGCCTGGTCAATGGGAATAGGTTCCTGTTGTTTGGGAGGACCTGTGCGTTTCATGAAATCACCTGCAGCTGCGGAATATATGAAAAAGTTGGGATTCAGTGAAGGGTATGAGTTGCTTTATGCGATTGCTTTCGGTTATCCCGATGAAATGCCGGCTGCTAAACCTAGAGAGGTTAGTAAAGTGAAGTTTGTAGATTAGAGATAAAAAATCCCGAAGGTAATATGGCCTTCGGGATTTTTTTATATTCAATGTAGATTGATTAGCTTTTGTTGGCTCTCTTGCGTTCTGTTTCGTCAAGAATCACTTTACGCATACGCATACTCTTTGGAGTAACTTCTACATATTCATCTTCCTTAATGTATTCTAATGCTTCTTCCAACGAGAATACTACCGGAGGAATGATGCGTGCCTTGTCATCAGAACCTGATGCGCGCATATTGGTAAGCTTTTTCGATTTAGTTACATTGATCACCAAGTCGTTTTCATGAACATGTTCACCTACCACTTGGCCGGCATATACTTCGTCTTGCGGATAAATGAAAAATTTGCCACGATCCTGTAATTTGTCAATAGCGTATGCAAAAGCTGTTCCGCTTTCCATAGCAATCATAGAACCGTTGCTGCGACGTTCTATCTCACCTTTGTATGGTTGGTAACATTTAAAGCGGTGGGCCATGATCGCTTCTCCGGCCGATGCAGTCAGTACATTGGTGCGAAGACCGATAATACCGCGCGAAGGCATATCAAACTCAATGTTTACGCGGTCACCCTGTGTTTCCATAGAAACCAAATCACCCTTACGGCGGGTTACCATATCGATCATTTTACTGGAATATTCTTCGGGCACACTGATCGTTAATTCTTCGATAGGTTCGCATTTTACTCCGTCTATTTCTTTGAAAATAACCTGAGGCTGTCCTACTTGTAATTCGTATCCTTCGCGGCGCATGGTTTCAATCAGTACAGAAAGATGAAGTACACCACGTCCTGATACAATCCATTTACCGTCTTCCAGTTCGCTTTTGCGTACACGCAATGCCAGGTTCTTATCTAGTTCTTTGGTCAAGCGATCTTGGATGTGGCGTGAAGTCACAAACTTACCTTCTTTGCCGAAGAAAGGAGAATCGTTGATAGTGAATAACATGCTCATGGTCGGTTCGTCAATGGCGATGGGGGGCAATGGTTCCGGATTTTCGAAATCGCAGATGGTATCACCAATTTCGAAGCCTTCTACACCTACTACAGCACAGATATCTCCCGATGAAACGGCATCTGTCTTTTTACGTCCTAAGCCTTCAAAAGTATGTAGTTCTTTGATTTTAGACTTTATCAGACTGCCATCACGCTTTGCCAGTGTAATATTCATACCTTCTTTCAGGGTACCACGATGTACACGTCCCACAGCTATACGACCTGTATATGCTGAATAGTCTAAAGAGGTGATTAACATTTGAGGAGTTCCCTCTAGCTGTTTCGGTGCTGGAATATGCTCAATAATAGCATCCAACAACGGAACCAGATTTTCTGTTGGGGTCTTCCAGTCAGTACTCATCCAATTATTTTTGGCAGAACCATAAATAACGGGGAAGTCCAACTGATCTTCTGTAGCATTCAGGCTGAACATCAAGTCGAATACCATTTCGTATACTTCTTCCGGACGGCAGTTGGGTTTATCCACCTTGTTCACAACAACTACAGGTTTCAAACCGATCTGTAACGCCTTTTGCAATACGAAGCGTGTCTGCGGCATCGGGCCTTCGAATGCATCTACCAATAAGATACATCCATCAGCCATATTGAGTACACGTTCTACTTCGCCACCGAAGTCGGCGTGTCCCGGAGTATCAATAATATTGATTTTTGTTCCTTTGTAGTTAATTGAAACGTTCTTTGAAAGGATAGTTATCCCTCTTTCGCGTTCCAAGTCATTATTATCCAATACCAGTTCACCATTTGTCTGGTCGTTGCGGAACAAATGTCCCGCCAGCATCATCTTGTCCACCAGTGTTGTTTTTCCGTGGTCTACGTGGGCGATGATCGCAATGTTTCTAATGTCTTGCATACTATACCTATATATTTGGCTGCAAAGGTACGATTTTTAATTCAAAAAATATTTGGCTGTTAACGATTATTTTTTATCTTCCGTATCTTCTTTACTATTAAATGTGGAGGGAGTAGTGCCATAGAAATCGACAAAGTGCTTTCTGAAAGTGGGGATGTCATTATAACCAACCATTTCGGCCACCTCCTGAACATTGTATTTGCGGCTTCTCAGTAATTCGGCAGAGCGTTTTAACCGGACTCCTCTTACTAATTCTATGATAGTGAAATTAGTGAGTTGTTTTACTTTCCTGTAAAGGGTAGGTTGACTCATATTCAGCATTTCGGCCAGTTTTTTCACATTGAATTCCGGATTTTGCAGGTTCTCATTTACAATATTCAGAATTTGTGTGATGAACGGGTCTTCTATGATGATTGTTTCCGTATTTTCTTCTTGCGAGCCGTTGACGGTGATGGAAGGCATTAGTAGTTTGGTATAAATCTGTTTCAGTTCAGTCCGGCTTTTTATTAAACGTTTTACTTTGGTGCGGAGAATCTCCGGATTGAACGGCTTCAGAATATAGTCATCAGCTCCTAATTCTATTCCTTTCACTATATTTTCGTCATCTGTCAAAGCTGTCAGTAGAATAATAGGGATATGGCAAGTTTTTAGATCTTCTTTTAGGATACGGCAACATTCAAAACCGTTCATGATAGGCATCATGACATCCGTTATTACAAGATCCGGTATTTCTTTACGCGCTATTCTTACTCCTTCTTCCCCATTTTCCGCCATAATAATATTATAGGTAGCAGAGAATAATACTTTCAGATAGAGGCGGATATCTGCATGGTCTTCAACAACCAGTAGTTTGTATTTGGTTTCGGGGTTGTCAATAGGTTTGGCAGTTATGCTGTTTGCTATTTCCTGTTGTTTCTTATCCTCTGCGGTAATCATTGCTTTATTTGGATCTTCCGCTATTGTTTCGGGTTCGATGAAACATACGTTTTCATCATTTTTCAAATGTTGCTTACCTAGAGGGATATAAAGGACAACTCGGGTTCCTTTGTTTTTTTCTTGAGTGATCTGGATATCACCGTGGTGGGCGAGTACTGTCGTTTTCATAATTTCAATGCCTAATTCGGGGTGTAGCCGGTTGCTTGGAGGGTTGTAATTATCCGATCCAAGGAAGATAACAGAGGACTCTTCTATCATTTCTTTCCCGTCATCCTCTATAGTAAAAAGGCAGAAATCCTTTCCGTTGATAATACTGGTGTTTACAGTAAAACGGATGGAACCGGAATACGAGATATGCCGATAGGCATTGGATAATATATTACTTAGAATAAAGGTTATCTTTTTCCGGTCAATCCATATTTCTGTATTTATTTTGTTGTCTTTGTCATAATGCAGGTTAATGGGACTGACGTTCAGTAGCTCGTGAGAGGCACGAACTACAGTGTCGGCTATCACGCTGGCGGGATAGGGGGCCACATTCAGTTTAAGACTGTAACTTTCTTGCTGATGAATATTCAATAGCTGGTTACAAATGTCTTGCAGGCTGATTGAATTCCGATAGGCCATTTTAGCTTTTTGCAGGAATGATTCCGGGAAGGCCGTATTAGTAATCATTTCTTTTAACGGAGCAGTGATGAGTGATAACGGAGTGCGTAATTCCTGTGCCAACATATATCTGATTTGGTCACGCAATTGGTGGTTTTTCTCTTCTTCTTTTCTTATTTCTGTTTCTTCTTCCAGCTTTTCTTTCAGTTTCACTTCTTTGGCTTTGTAAACTTGCCGTTTCTGTAATTTCCGGTTAAAGTACATCCATGTAAACAAGGAAATAATGATAATAGTCAGGATGTATGCGGCGATGGCCCATCCGGTTGCAGCCCAATATCTATTTACATTGATGGATAACCGGGTTATTTGTTCATTTTCTTCCAACGGATAAGACGAGCGTATTTCCAGCACATATTTCCCAGGAGTGATATTGCTGAGTTTTATATGATCGTCATAATTCGTATTCCATTTTTCTTCTGTGGGTAACAGGCGATATTTCACTGTGTTGGGCGAGGTTCCGTATTTCAAATCACTTAGATAGAGAATCAAGTTGTTGTTATTGTAGTCTAAAGATAAATGTTCTATCAGGTACGCAGGTATGTCTAGGATGACTTGTCCGTTTATTTTTTCTCCTATTTCTACTTTATTGTAATTAATATCTATATCGGAGATATGGAATTGGCGGTTACTTGAACTTTCTTTTAAAGTGCGCGGTTCAAAATAGAGCAACCCTGTAGAGTTCGCCCATAGTAATTTCCCGTCATTCAGCCGACATACATCGTAATAACTCTCCGGTAATGCATAGGCATATGATGCATTGTTCTTGTTATTTAGTGTGATAAAACCAGCATTGCTTCCTAGCCAGGTATTTCCGTTCTTATCATCTATCATACAGCTTATGTGTCCGTTAGGCAAGTCCTTTTGCAAGATCATGGTAGAGGATACGGTTTTCTCTTTTCCGTCTATTTGGATAATTTTATCAGTGTACGAGATAAGCAGTTGGTTATAGTTGTTCAGATAAAGTGCTAATACTTTTCCGGGTGTCAGGTTTCTTTCCTTTTCATAACCACCAGTGAATTTTATTTGTTTCCCTTTACAGTTGGCACGGTGTATCCCTTTTTCAGTACCCAGCCACATGGTTCCATCTCCATCTTCGCATATAGCGGTTATTTTTTTGAATTCTTTCGTATAAGGTTGTGCTGCTATACATTCGTGTGTCTGATGGTTATAGACCATTATTCCTTTTTCGGTGGCAATCCATAAATGGTTTTGTGAGTTTAGATATAGTTTCAAGATAGCAGCAGTTACAGCAGAGTCTGCTGTTTCGGGGGGTAGTTGGTGAATCACTGTTTCACCAGTAGTAGGATTTACCCAAAGAATGTTTCCTTTGTTATCGCCGAACCATAGTCCTCCATTTCGATCTTTGTGCAGGCAATAATGATTATTCTTGTTACTTTTCTCCCATAAGGAAAAGCGCAGATTGGGGAAGATCTTATTTTCTATACTTTTATATATGCCATCTTTTTCGGTGACCAGCCAGATGTATCCATCGGCATCTTGTGCTATACCATTCACATATCTTATTTCATCGTTCAACAGGATACGGTTGATATCGTTTCCTTTGAGATTCAGTTTCAGTAATCCTCTGCCGAAAGTTCCTACCCAAAGCACATTGTTGGATTTGTCAAAATGGATGTCGGTAATTCTGTTTTTGAGGATAGGGGTATAGTAAGAATCATGTTGGGTCAGGTCTATAATGTGGAATGGCGACTGGAGGTAGTTGTCCGTTTCAAATCTTATGGCTGACAGTGAACTCCATGTGGCTATAATGAATGTGGTTTTATCTATCTGGATAATATCGCGTATATCTTTTTGAATGAAGGATGACTGGCTGTTGTCATTCAGTGTGCGGGATGTTTTAGTGTTTGTATTATAACAGATGATTCCTTCGGTTTGGTCACAGATCCACACATTATTATTATATATATGTATTTTTTCAATGTTGTCGGCTTTCACAATACCTAGATCGGTTCCATTTATATGCTCGCTACTTTTATCGGAAACGTTATAAAGTAAGATTTGATTCTCTACTGTCAGTGCGCATAAAATATCTTCGTTATTATAAAGTCTTAGGACTTTTGTTTTTATATCTATAAGCGGTTGGGCGGTCAGTCTTATTTCATCTGCATTTTTCTCCATCTTTAACTCTACTATGACATTGGAGGTCAAGGCATATAATTTGTCTTGCAGTACACATATATCCTGTATATCTTTCAATACCTCAGGGGTAGGTGAGATAAGTGGCATATAGATTCCACGCATCTTGTCAAAACATGCTATTTGGTTTAAATTGGCGATATGGGACCATAGCAGATTGTTTGATGTTTCATATAAATGAGCTAAGGCACGTGGCTCTTTATCAATCAAATTGTAATTATGAAAATGTATTCCGTCATAGCGGCTCAGTCCAACATCGGTTCCTAACCATAAAAAGCCGGCTTTATCCTGATAGATTCCAGTCAATGTATTGTTGCTCAATCCGTTTTGTTTGGTAAGTAGTTGGATACCACACTGGCGGAAATAACTTTGGGCATTAGTAGTTGATAGACAAAAACTACATAATAAGGTGATTATTAAAGATTTCATTATAATAAATTGTTTCACTTTTATTCCCCTGTAATCAAATTGGTCACGTACAATCTGCCTGATATTATTCCTTAATCTATTTTAGGAATTCCTACAAATATAGCAAACTATATTTTCATAACCAACTAAAAATCATAAGAATATATTCTGTTTTTAGTATCAACAGGTTCGGTGGAAATAAAGGATGGTAGGTATTTCATTCATACTGTTTTGTTTTTCCTTGATTATTAGACGATTGTATTTGAATGAAGTGCACCCCTTGTCTCTTGCTTTTTTTAAGGTATGTAGGCTAAGCTAGAAACAAGGGGGGAATGATGGTATATATTATAAAGTGATTATTGCATTATATATCATAAATTGTAGGAAAATGCAGCATCATGGTTTCGGGGATTATAGTTGCCATTTATAGTGACAGGAATCTGCATATATTTGATTCCATTATCTATTACTTTCATATAAATATAGCTTTGGGATTCGAATTTATAATTTTTTGTGGCATTATCGGTAGCCAGGCTGAAACCTTTAAGATACCATTTTATCAAAGAAGAAGAACATTCCGCCTGATATCCGCCATAGTAGAGGCTTCCGTCATTGTAACAGTTCATATTTAACTGGATAGTGAAAGCATATTTATGATCTATTGTTTGCTTCATTACAATTCTAAGCCATGTTTGTTCTCCTTTGGTGGCAGTTTGAATATCAAGTTCTTCTTGAGCATCAGTATGTTTTCGTAGGACAGATAGAATATGGTCGGCTTCAGAAAGGCTGATAGCCGGTAACTCACTTAATTTTAACTTGTCAGAATTGTTTTCCTCGTATGTAACGCTTCTGGCTCCATACGTTTTTTCCAGGAGATACGTTGAAACTGAGTTTTCAACGGGGTCATTACCATCTGCAGAGCAGGATGCCAAACTCATCATGACGAGCATGGCAATTATTAAATGCATTGCCTTCATAGAACTATAATTTTTTATTGTTTTTTTGATTATGTGAATGATTGACCCATTATCATCCGATACAAAAGTAGGTATTCTTTTCATGTATCCAAATTATTTTCAAGCTTTTTTGATGAAAACACCCTCTTTTTGATGAAAATACCTGCTATGTTGGAAAGAAGGAGTTGTTTGGCTATATAAGGGGGTGTTTTTATCATGATGAAAGGATTTTCATTTATGGATGGAGAAAACTCCGTTGGTGTTCCATTTGATAGTTGGAATGTTTCTCATTGAATGGATGTTCTGTTTTTGACGGAAATAGGAACTAAGATTGTTTTTTGTTCATTCTGTATTTTGCCGAAACCACCTCTTAATAAAGATTAATTTGCCAATATCCTGTTAAAAGAATAGCCTCTACCTTTGTGATGTAAAAAATAACTTAGCTAGAGAGAATTGAATATGGTAATACGAAGATTTTTATTTTCATGGGTGTGTCTGCTGGCTTCTTCCTTATTTATGTATGGACAGGTGGCTGTTAAGACTAATGTGGCGATAGATGCCGTCGCCATACCAAACTTAGGAGTGGAAGTAGGGTTGAGCAAGAAGCTTACAGTGGATATTCCGTTTTATTATAATCCCTGGAAATACAGCGATAATAAAATGCTGAAACTGGTGATGGTACAGCCCGAGTTGCGTTATTGGCTTTGTGATAAGTTCAATGGTCATTTTTTCGGTTTCCATTTAATGGGAGGAGCATACAATACTACCGGTATTGATTTGCCGTTTTCTCCTTTCGATGATTTGAAAGACTTCCGTTATAAGGGACATTTTTATGGCGGCGGTGTCAGTTACGGTTATCAGTTTGTGCTGGGACGCCATTGGAATCTGGGCGCCACCATCGGTTTGGGTTATGCTTATGTGCGTTATAAGAAATATGAGTGTGAAGAATGTGGAGATATGTTGGAGAAATCCAACAAGAATTATTGGGGTCCTACTAAGGCTGCTCTGAATCTTATTTATATATTCTAAAAATTACGGATTATGAAACCAAGTATTTTTAAAAGATACTCAAAGGCAACGCAACCATGCTAAAAATCAAATAGTTATAAAACATATTTTTAGCAGAGAGGCAAAAGCAAAGCAAAAAAAAGCAGATTTGGAAGGGAGTTAGGTTACCAAATCGTAACTCCACCAAATATGCTTCCGAAAGCAGCTTAATATAGTATATTTCAGCCTATTGCACACTTTTGCATAGTGTCGGATAACTCAACAGAAAGTAATTTTGTAACTAAAAAAAGTTGAGTTATGCGAAGCACATTCAAAGTATTGTTCTACACCAAGAACCAGTCAGTAAAAAATGGCAAGGCCCCGATTATGGGACGTATCACAGTCAATGGAACCCAAGCGGGTTTCAGCAGTAAAAGAACGGTGTCCCTTTCCCTATGGGACGTAAAAGCCAACCGTGCGAAAGGTAAGTCCGAGGAGGCGCGTACGCTGAACCAGGAGCTTGACAACATCAAGGCGCAGATAACAAAGCACTATCAGTACATTTGCGACCATGACAGTTTTGTCACCGCCAAGAAAGTCTACAACCGCTATGTCGGTTTTGGGGATGATTATCACACTCTTATGGCGCTCTTCAGAGAGCAACTTGATTCGTATAAAGAAAAGATAGGTAAAGGAAAGGCAGAAAGCACTTACCGTGGACTGGTTGCCGACTACAAAAGTCTTTTGCTTTTCATGAAAACCAAAAAGAACATCGAAGATATAGCTATTGGCGAACTTGAAAAATCGTTTATCGAAGATTATTACACATGGATGATCGGCACGAACGGGTGTGCCAGTTCCACAGCCTTCAACCGTGTCAACACCTTGAAGTGGCTGATGTATATCGCACAGGAAAAAGGCTGGTTGAGAGTCCATCCTTTCGTTTCTTTCGAGTGCCTGCCTGAATACAAAAGACGGTCATTCCTTTCCGAAGAAGAGTTGCAGCGGCTCATTCATGTAGAACTGAAATACAAGCGTCAGCGTGCCATGCGCGATATGTTTCTCTTCATGTGCTTCACCGGACTTGCCTACGCAGACCTCAGAGCCATTACTTATGACAATATCCATACCGATTCCGACGGAGGTACATGGTTGATGGGCAACCGTATAAAAACCGGAGTGTCCTATGTCGTAAAACTATTGCCCATAGCCATCGAACTGATTGAAAAGTACAGAGGTACGGATGAAAAGAAAGACTCCCCCGACTGTGTTTTCCCCGTAGGAGAATACAACACGATGTTTCTCAGTCTCAGAATCATCGGCAAGAAGTGCGATTGCCATACCGAAGTCACCCCGCATATCGGGCGCCACACATTCGCCGTTCTGGCCATTCTCAAAGGGATGCCGCTGGAAACCCTGCAAAAGGTATTGGGACACAAATCCATCCTCTCCACACAGATATATGCCGAACTTATCAATCCCAAAGTGGGTGAAGATACAGACAAGCTATGCGAGAAGATAGGCCATGTTTACAAACTTGCCATATAATATGGCTATAAAAAGAAACGTCCCCCAGCGGTGTGAAGGGACGTTTCTTTTCCTTTTCTTTCCTTGCTTACTTCCTGAACCGTCTGAAATCCCTATAATTCTTTTTCAGCACTTCATACAGTCCGCTTTCGGGATAGAGCAGCTTCCCGCCGATAGTGGTATAGGGCACCATGTTCCCGTCACGCAAGGTTTGCAGTGTCCGCCGTGAGATGTGCAGCCTCTCGCATACATCATCCCCCGTCAGATAATGTTCATCGGCAATTGTCGGGCGTATCCGTGCCGTCGCATTCTCCACCGCTTTTCCCGCTCTCTTAATCCATCCGGTCAGTTCCTTGAACTCTTCCGAATCCCTTGTGATAATCTCCGCCATACCCTTATTTTCTTCTGATTGTTCCGCTTTCCAAAATCTCCTGTATATCCACTTCCCGGTAAAAGAATTTCCCCCCGACATTCGAGTAAGGTATAACCCCGTTGTTCCGATAGTTTTGCAGGCACCTTTTCGATATGCCCAAAGCGAGGCACACGTCCTGCGCATCCATTCATTTGTCCGGTGCGGGCGGGGCAATCCTTTTCTGAAAGTCCCCCATTTGCACGGCCAGCGTACTGACCAGCCTTCTCAACTCCTGATAAGCACTTGTCTCAATAATAGTCAGTTCCATACTAAAATCATTTTTAAGTTTCTGAATATGCGCAAAGTAAAGCACATCTTCCGTCCCTTCCAAACCGCTGAAACCAAAGTCACACGTTGGCGTGCATTGTCGCCCCTAAACATACAAAATGTTAAAATAATCCCACGAACCATTGCCGTACCGTCTGTTCCGCCTATATTTATACAAACCAAACTCCCAGAGCCTATGCGTCTCAGCATCACCATTACCCAAGGCTGCACCGATGACAACCGTCCCAAAGTCCACCGCGAGATGGCAAGGCTGCACCGGTTTACCGACCCGTACCCCAACAGCGAGTTTATCCTCCAGTTATTTCCGGACGGGATATTCTTTTTCCGCTGCACTTATCCCATAGAGATAGCCCCCGTTGCCGAAGCGTTGAACTGGTATGTCATCGACTGTGACACTGATGCCGACCATACCCAAATCGGTTGCGGCTTTCATAACCTGCCCGGTGTGGAACTTGAAGCCCGGCAGACAAAGACGCGCTGGTGGGCCGAAAACTTCCTTTTCCGGTTCGCCAACCAGCACGACTACGGGATAGGCGATATTCCTGACCATTTCTATCCGTTGACCACCGATTTCCGCCCGCCCATACGCACGTTCAGTGGCCGCAGTTACTTCCTGCACGACTATTTCCCTTTCTCCCGTCAGGACCCCGACCATGAAGCCGGTGACTATGAAAAGCGGGTCTATCACCTTGTTTCCAAATTCAAGAGCGGTGCGGCATCCACTTTCACGGCTTATCTTATCGCACTGGCGGTTTTCCGCACCCCTGGACTGATGAAGCATCGGAACAGCCTTTCCCTCATGGTAATACCCGCATCCACCCGGCAACGCCACGAACAGCGCTTCAAGGATTTCTGTGTTACAGCCAGCCGTCTGCTGCGCATCACCAACAGCTACGATGCCATCTCCGTCACCCATGACCGTGAGGAGTACAAAGGCCGTCAGGACAAGGACAAGACCGTCAATCTCCATTTTGACGAAATCGCCATCCGTGACCGCCACATCCTATTATTCGATGATCTGTTGACAACCGGTACCGGACTCTTCTAGGTCAGCCGCCGGCTTCTTACCTGCGGCGCCCTTTCCGTCACCGGTATCTTCCTTGCCAAAACCCTGCCGCCCGAAGACGAATACGATTTCCTCCCGGTAGAAGAAACAGACGAAGAATGACAGTACAAAAAGGCCCGCCCCTGCATCCACGCAGCAACGGGCCTTCATTTCTTCTCGTCTGTTTTTTTGTTATCCTACAACTTTCTGCCTTTGCCCTTTTTCGGTAGTTTCTTTTCCGCCTTTATTTCCGGTGAAGCCTTTTCTACTTGCCGCATATGGGGAAAATGCTCCTTCAGCAGACTTCCCGCCAGCTTCTTCGCCTTCTCCTGCATCTCGTCATAAATGTCCCATCTGTCCCTACCCAGCAGCTTGTTTTCAATCTTCTCAAACTTCTCATGGAAGCTGAAATTGTCCGGGTACTCATCTATCAATCCGTCTTTGGGATACCCCTTGTCCATAATATACAGCAATGTCATCCGGTCGTAATTATCCACACTCCGGGCCAATCCGAGTCCCTTTTCATTGTCCGTCAGCCGGGCATAGTTCTCCCACGTGGGCGAAAGCTCATACACCTCTTTATCCGTAACGCTTTTCAAGGCCGATTTATCCAGATAGGCATCTGCCGGAATCTTCTCCACGGGCAACAAGTTGTCATAATCATCATAGCAGCGGTTTATCTTCCCTGCCATCAGCGAAGGCCATCCCCGAAGCTCATATACCGTCAGCGGCTTGCCTTCAAAATCCGGTTCAAAGAAACGCCTCTCGATATTCGCTTCCATAAAGGCCCCGTATTGGTGGTTCCCTTCATAGTTCCGGCTGAAAAGCAACACCCCCTTGTCCGTTTCAACACCCGTATAAAACTTGTTTCCATGTTCCAGGTCATCCAGCATATCCGCCACCGCCACGGGTGATGCCTTTATTTCCGACCACATTTTCGGCGTGAGCCAGCGGGTATAAGTCTCATCCCTCGAAAACGGGTCTATCTCATTTCACAGGCAATACACCACTTCCGACAACCGCTGGTATCTCTCCAACTCTATCCCATGCTCGTCCATCGCCTTTTCCAGCCTTTGCAGATAATCCTCATTGTCTCCTTCCTGCAAGGGCGGTACGATACCCATATCGGGCACATTATAGTACATCAGGCCCATAGCCGGTATTTCCTCGCATTTCAATGCCCTTTCCACATCTTCCTGAATGAACTCCCGAAAGCCTTCTTCCCCCGTTCCCTTCATGCTGATATGCACCGGATTGAAATGTCTGTCCACTGCAACATAAACGCTGCCGCCATTCGTATTTTCCTTTTCCATCTATCCATGAAATTAAATGTTCATACTCTGTCCCTCCTTTTTAAACGGTATCCCCGTCTTCATCTCCACGTCCGGAAACCGCACATGCTGTCTCTTATACACATCTCCGAGCCCCGAGACTCCTGAGCA
>ENA-OYZD01000415-OYZD01000415.1-human-gut-metagenome-genome-assembly--contig:-NODE-415-length-21515-cov-4.512768_pt1 | contig 21515 bp, 21 predicted proteins | sample MGYA00244073_ERZ653470 | MGnify/ENA primary metagenome ERZ653470 (study PRJEB26926, sample SAMN06164895) | human gut metagenome | biome: ENVO:00009003; feature: ENVO:2100002; material: ENVO:00002003... | reverse complement strand
ACGAGATGCTCAGGAGTCTCGTGGGCTCGGAGATGTGTATAAGAGACAGTATTATATCTTCCTCTATTTTATGCATAAGTTGTTTATTTTATTATTCTATTATATGGGGAAAACTTTATGAAGATAAATGTAGAAGAAACAAATCAGATATTGTATTTGCAGCTATTTTAAACATCCTTATAATAACGTTATATGGAGTGTGTATTTTTCAATGAATTTTTTCAATAAGTGCTTTAACTGTCAAATAAGGTTTATGAAATTTCTTTATAGGAATAATAGTGCTGTTATTAAAATAATTAATATACTTTATGCTATTATTTTTTTTGAAGTTATCATATTGTACATAGTACCAAGTGTTTTCATAAAGTATGTCTCATTTGGAATTATTGGAACGATAAGCTTAACCATATTATTTATGGGCGTTTCAAATATCATTTACATTTTTATTTCATTAAGAAAGTTTTTATTATATGGTTTGTTTATAGAAATTCTATTATCATCTATTTTTTCAATATTATTAAATTATTTATTGGATTTATATAATCCTCATATACAGATATTGATTATAATATTTTCGTCTATATTAACATGGTTTCTTTTAAGTCTGATTGCTAATAATAAAGTCAGCAAAATGGCAAATTTAATTTTATCCACACTTTTGGGTATTATAGTTTATCTTAAAGACTTGATTTTTGAATTTTTACCTGATAACTTATTCGAATCAGAAATCAAGTTCATCAATCAACTTGGATATTCAAATAAACAAATTTATGAATTGATCTTCAGTTTAGTTTTAACTCTTGAGCTTATAAAGGAAAAGTTTGAAAATAAAATGTCAAAGAGGATTAAAATCTATAAATTATATCTACAAAACCAATAAATATAATCATAAATTTGACATAAAATACCAAATATATTTGATTATTAAATATTAAACCCATATATATGATAGAATTTTATGTAAAATAAAATTCAAGGAGGTCATATTTATGGCTTATTATCAAAGATTGAAGGACTTAAAGGAGGACGCGGATTTAACTCAGGCGAAAGTTTCTGAAATAATTGATGTATCAACTAATCATTATGGAAAATACGAACGAGGCGATATTGATATACCTTTTTCAAAAGCAATCATATTAGCGGATCATTATGATGTATCATTAGATTACATAGCCGGAAGGACCAATGACAAAACTTTTTGTAAAAGTATATCGCCGTCGCGCTTTACTGAAAAATTTAACCGCCTTAATCATGAAAACAAGGCAAGAATAGATGAAAGAATGTCTCAAATGTTAGAAGATCAAGGAATAAAAAAGTAAAAAAGCCTTGCCATCAGGCAAGGCTATATTTCTGGAAAATAGTTATTAATCAGGTAACGTTAAATCAAAGCGTTCCTCTTCAGCAACCTTTTCCAAGGCGTAAGATATTAAGGAATTTACCGACATTCCCTTCTGTTTTGCAAGCTGTTGTATCAGCGGTTTCATACCTTTTTTAACAACTACATTTAATCTGTCATAAGCTTTTGCATTATATTTATTTTTACTTGCTGTTGAAGTTTTTCCGCCCATTATTATTCCCCCATAAATTGACTTTTTATAATTATATACTAAGAAACATACTTACACAAGTGGCAAAGTACACAAATAATATTGCTTATCTTTGTGTACTATTTGTATTGACAATACTTGCATAAGTATGCTGTAATATAGATACAGTAAAAAACAAAAACACAATTCGCCAATGGCGAACTTAAAATCAATAAAATAAAGGAGATAAAAATCATGTGTAAAATTATATCAATAGCTAATCAAAAGGGCGGAGTAGGTAAAACCACTACTACATTGAATTTGGGCACTGCTCTTGCTATGAATGGATTAAAAGTACTTCTGATAGACCTTGATCCACAAGCTAATCTGTCCAGTTATCTTGGATTTGACGGAGACGGCAAGCCTACAATAAGTAATATGATATTAAGTATTGCTAACAATATGAAGATTACACCGGAGGAATTTTCAGAATGTGTAAGAGCTTCAGAGCAGAATAAAATCAGCTACATTCCTTCAGATATTAATCTTGCCAACGCTGAAGCGTATCTGATGAACGCTCTTTCAAGGGAAACTGTTCTGAAAAGGATTCTTACAGCCGACAATTTAAATGATTATGATTATGTTTTAATCGACTGTCTGCCCTCGCTGGGAATACTTCTGATTAACGCTCTGACCGCGTCTAATAACGTTATAATTCCGGTACAAACCCAAAAATTTGCCTTTGAAGGACTTGCAAGTCTGACAAACATCTGCGATCAGGTAAGAGAAACAATAAACAAGGATCTGAAATACTGCGGAGTACTTGCTACCATGTTCGATAATACCAACATGAGCAGAAGCACTTCTGAATCCCTTCACGAAAAATACAACGGACTTCTGTTTAATACTGTTATTCATAAATCCGTTGAAGCCGCCAACAGCTCGGAGAAAAATAAAAGTCTGTGCCTGAACAAGACAAAGCTTGGTGAAGAATACAAGGCTCTTGCCGAAGAAGTATTAAGGAGATGTTGATAATGCTTGCAACCTTTGATATAGGAACAATGATGTCGCAGGAGAATCAGATAAAGGAAATACCGCTTGACATGCTCAATCATACGTATAACCACCAGTTTACTATGTATGATGATGAAAAACGAAGCGATATGACTGAAAGTATCAGAAAGCACGGCGTTATGCAGCCTGTTATTGTAAGACCCGATCCTCGTGAATTCGGAAAATATGAAATACTTGCGGGAAACAACCGCTGCCGCTGCAGCAGAGACGCGGGAAAAGAAACGATTCCGGCAATCATCAAAGAAAATCTTTCCGAAGAGGAAGCAAAAGTATATATCGCCTTTACTAATCTGCTTCAAAGAGGTTTCGGAGATATAAGAATTTCAGAACAGGCGGCGGTGATAGCCGCTTATCATTCAGAGCTGTTTACATCGGAAAAAAGAAACGCTATCGCCGATGAGCTTACAGCAATGGAAAACGGCGTATCCGGTAAAAGCAAGCTTGCAGCCGCCGGAGAGGAATACGGTCTGAGCAAGGACAGCGTCGCCCGTCTAATCAGAATCAATAAGCTTATACCTCAGCTTAAGCCTTGGGTTGATTCCAAGCAGCTTGTAGTCAGAGCGGCTGTCGAACTGTCGTATATACCTGAGAACGGTCAGGAATTGATTTTTAACATTTGCAAGGATACGAGCAATGATAAGAAAATGTTTATGAAGATTGATACAAAACGCGCTGCGCTGCTGAGAAAAGCGTTTCAGGATAATCCGGAAATCAGCCGAAACGAGGTTATAAGACTGTTTAGCGATAAACCTAAGAAAAGAGCTATAAAAATCAATCCTGAAATTTATTCGAGATATTTTAAAGAAGAAACAGATGAAACTGAAATCATAGAAGTTATTGAAAAGGCTCTTGAATATTTCTTTAATGAAAATACCTGAATAAAAAAAGAAGTCTTTCAGCAGAAAAGACTTCAATTGACAAATATATGCCGTTTATGATATAATTACCATTAAGGTGATTGCATAAAACGGTAGGCGGTTTCTCCCGACAAGGGAGGTGATAGCTATGATGACATTCTCTGACTTATGTTTATTTGTCACAATGCTCACAGGAGTTATCTCTCTTTGCTATCTTGTTTTTAACAAGAAAAAGTAAAGTTCTTTTTACATAGATAAAAAGAAATAACCGCCCTCTCTCCCAAAGTGTGGCGGTATTTCTTTTACTTAAACCATTTTAGGAGAAACCGCTTATCGCAGTCACCTTTTTCATTTACATTATACCATTACTAAATCAGAATGTCAAGTATAAATAAATTCGCCAATGGCGAATAAGGAGGAAATTATTATGACACAGGAAATGTTTTTAGAATTTGACGATTTTAAGCTTGAGGTATTACGTGAAAAGGCTTATGAGCTTGACCTGAATCTTGAAACATATCTTTCATGCATGATTGAAGATATGGTAAGTCTTAACCCAATCGGTAAGGAAACCGAATCTGAAAAGCTTATGGAGCAGTATATTGAAAAGAAATGGGAGGATCGTGAAGCTGAACCGGCAATTGAACGGTTTAATGAAGAATACAGTCGCTATATTCGCTCAACGATTGAAGATTACGAAGAAGAAAACCCTGACGGCAATCTGAAGGAATGCATTGATTATGTTTTACAGCATTGCAGCGAATATATTTACGAAGAAATGGAGTTCAATTGTGACCGTTATATAAAGCAACTTACAGAATCGCTTTACTCTGACAATAATTGACAATTAATTGATAACATGATATAATTAATTCATAGATATGGAGGGAAAGAAATGAAAAAAATCAATTTGTTTATTATCACAGCTTTAATTGCAATAATCTGCGCTGCCTTTGCGGTATCTGCTGAAGAAAGCGAACAGCCGACTGAGGAAGCAGCCGTTACTACTGCTGTAACCGAAGTAATATTTATTCCGGCAGAAGCATTGGAAACCACTACAACGCTTGTAACCACCATACCGCAGAGCGAAGTTACAACAGAAGAAGTAACTACAACCGTCCCGTTTACCACAGAACCTATTGTTACAACAACAAACGACGAGGGGCTTTGCGTTGATACAACGCTGATGAAGAAGTACTACTTTTCAGAAAATAAGACGTTCGATTCAAGCGGAATAGTTGTAACCTACAATGGGATTGATGTAACGGATAAATCGGATATAACATTCAAGGAAACGCCCTCCATATACAACGGAGAAACCTTTGACTATGAAATCAGCTTCGACGTGAATTTCTCAATGGAAACAGAGAACGGGACAATAGGAGAATATAAGACGTTCGTTACCGATGTAAAGATAGGACGTCAGGGTGACGCCGATCTGGATCACAAGATAGAGCTATACGACACCATTGAAATAGCCAGAAAATTTATGACGAAAAACGAGAATAAGTATGCTTCTGTTCCGGTATCCGATACGTTTGAAGATTTCATGATGAACACAAACTCTGATGACAGCGTTATCGACCTTTATGACGCAATCTGGAGCGCAAAGCTTTATATGGCTCTTAACCCTCCTCCGGAGATTGAACGCCCCCAAACGATAAAGAAGCCGGATATAAGGAAATACGACACAAGCACGATGTCGGGAATAAAGAAGTATGCAAACGATTGTATAATCTATCAGGCGAGGATATACGGAATACCTGAAGAGCATATTTACTTTGATGACAGTGCGGATATATGGGGATATTCGTGGGACGCACCTCCAACATTTATTTCAGATATGGATTATTATATATCTCAGGAAAAGTATCAGCCTTTGTTTTATTGGTCAAATACTGAAGCTGGAATCAAGAGTCTTGGTTATGATTTAATGTATTGTGTGCAGGCAGCAGTTAATGAGTGGAAGAAGAATGGTGTAACTGATGAAAGGATTAAGCTATATTATGATTTCACTATAAAGTGGAAAGATTTAGGTCATAACAATTATGAAATTTATGTTATGTGGTAATAAAAATGATTAAAAGAAAGGAATTATATAATGGGGAATCACGGTAATAATGATGAAGTATTTTCTGAATCAATCGAATCAGGTGTTTCAAGGGGAATTATCAGTGGACTTATCAAATATGAATGGATAGTGGAAAGTTGGCGTCTAATAACGTTAGAATCAATTTTGCTTGGAGTAATTATAGGAGCGATTTTTTCCGATTTTGGAATTGGAGTAATTGCCATTGTAGTTTCAGAAATTTTATTTTTTGTACCGATAATAGGAACTATATTATCATTTTTATTCTGTCTTGTTTACGGCTATTTAGCTTATTTGTTCATACAGTGGACTGGTTCAAATTGGATAGTTAGTTTAATTGTTGCAGGTATTGTAGTTATTATAAATATGAGAAGGCACATACATAGAAAGTATTAAAATGTTGATAATTCTGGACAGGATAATTATGAAATTTATGTTATGTGGGCGGTAAAGGGATAAGAAATTAATTTATTAAAGATAGAGGAAGTTTTTAAAACTTCCTCTTTTTACTTTTATAATTCGCCAATGGCGAAAAAAAGAAGTCTTTCAGAAGAAAAGACTTCAATTGACAAATATATACCGTTTATGATATAATTACCATTAAGGTGATTGCATAAAACGGTAGGCGGTTTAATTCTTTTCCCTCGGAAACGAGGTGATTGCTATGGGTACTATGGAAATACTTACATTAATATTGATAATTATTGAAATAGTCAAGCTTAGCGATAACATAAAAAAGAAATAATCGCCTCACTACCACATAAGGCGATTATTTCACGATAATCCAATTATGAGGGATGAACCGCTTATCGCAGTCACCTTTTTCATGTATATTATACCATTACTAAATCAGAATGTCAAGTATAAATAAATTCGCCAACGGCGAATAAAAAAGAAGCCTTTCAGCAGAAAAGACTTCAATTGACAAATATATACTGTTTATGATATAATTACCAGTAAGGTGATTGCATAAAACGGTAGGCGGTTTCTCCCGACAAGGGAGGTGATAGCTATGATGACATTCTCTGACTTATGTTTATTTGTCACAATGCTCACAGGAGTTATCTCTCTTTGCTATCTTGTTTTTAACAAGAAAAAGTAAAGTTCTTTTTACATAGATAAAAAGAAATAACCGCCCTCTCTCCCAAAGTGTGGCGGTATTTCTTTTACTTAAACCATTTTAGGAGAAACCGCTTATCGCAGTCACCTTTTTCATTTACATTATACCATTACTAAATCAGAATGTCAAGTATAAATAAATTCGCCAATGGCGAATAAGGAGGAAATTATTATGACACAGGAAATGTTTTTAGAATTTGACGATTTTAAGCTTGAGGTATTACGTGAAAAGGCTTATGAGCTTGACCTGAATCTTGAAACATATCTTTCATGCATGATTGAAGATATGGTAAGTCTTAACCCAATCGGTAAGGAAACCGAATCTGAAAAGCTTATGGAGCAGTATATTGAAAAGAAATGGGAGGATCGTGAAGCTGAACCGGCAATTGAACGGTTTAATGAAGAATACAGTCGCTATATTCGCTCAACGATTGAAGATTACGAAGAAGAAAACCCTGACGGCAATCTGAAGGAATGCATTGATTATGTTTTACAGCATTGCAGCGAATATATTTACGAAGAAATGGAGTTCAATTGTGACCGTTATATAAAGCAACTTACAGAATCGCTTTACTCTGACAATAATTGACAATTAATTGATAACATGATATAATTAATTCATAGATATGGAGGGAAAGAAATGAAAAAAATCAATTTGTTTATTATCACAGCTTTAATTGCAATAATCTGCGCTGCCTTTGCGGTATCTGCTGAAGAAAGCGAACAGCCGACTGAGGAAGCAGCCGTTACTACTGCTGTAACCGAAGTAATATTTATTCCGGCAGAAGCATTGGAAACCACTACAACGCTTGTAACCACCATACCGCAGAGCGAAGTTACAACAGAAGAAGTAACTACAACCGTCCCGTTTACCACAGAACCTATTGTTACAACAACAAACGACGAGGGGCTTTGCGTTGATACAACGCTGATGAAGAAGTACTACTTTTCAGAAAATAAGACGTTCGATTCAAGCGGAATAGTTGTAACCTACAATGGGATTGATGTAACGGATAAATCGGATATAACATTCAAGGAAACGCCCTCCATATACAACGGAGAAACCTTTGACTATGAAATCAGCTTCGACGTGAATTTCTCAATGGAAACAGAGAACGGGACAATAGGAGAATATAAGACGTTCGTTACCGATGTAAAGATAGGACGTCAGGGTGACGCCGATCTGGATCACAAGATAGAGCTATACGACACCATTGAAATAGCCAGAAAATTTATGACGAAAAACGAGAATAAGTATGCTTCTGTTCCGGTATCCGATACGTTTGAAGATTTCATGATGAACACAAACTCTGATGACAGCGTTATCGACCTTTATGACGCAATCTGGAGCGCAAAGCTTTATATGGCTCTTAACCCTCCTCCGGAGATTGAACGCCCCCAAACGATAAAGAAGCCGGATATAAGGAAATACGACACAAGCACGATGTCGGGAATAAAGAAGTATGCAAACGATTGTATAATCTATCAGGCGAGGATATACGGAATACCTGAAGAGCATATTTACTTTGATGACAGTGCGGATATATGGGGATATTCGTGGGACGCACCTCCAACATTTATTTCAGATATGGATTATTATATATCTCAGGAAAAGTATCAGCCTTTGTTTTATTGGTCAAATACTGAAGCTGGAATCAAGAGTCTTGGTTATGATTTAATGTATTGTGTGCAGGCAGCAGTTAATGAGTGGAAGAAGAATGGTGTAACTGATGAAAGGATTAAGCTATATTATGATTTCACTATAAAGTGGAAAGATTTAGGTCATAACAATTATGAAATTTATGTTATGTGGTAATAAAAATGATTAAAAGAAAGGAATTATATAATGGGGAATCACGGTAATAATGATGAAGTATTTTCTGAATCAATCGAATCAGGTGTTTCAAGGGGAATTATCAGTGGACTTATCAAATATGAATGGATAGTGGAAAGTTGGCGTCTAATAACGTTAGAATCAATTTTGCTTGGAGTAATTATAGGAGCGATTTTTTCCGATTTTGGAATTGGAGTAATTGCCATTGTAGTTTCAGAAATTTTATTTTTTGTACCGATAATAGGAACTATATTATCATTTTTATTCTGTCTTGTTTACGGCTATTTAGCTTATTTGTTCATACAGTGGACTGGTTCAAATTGGATAGTTAGTTTAATTGTTGCAGGTATTGTAGTTATTATAAATATGAGAAGGCACATACATAGAAAGTATTAAAATGTTGATAATTCTGGACAGGATAATTATGAAATTTATGTTATGTGGGCGGTAAAGGGATAAGAAATTAATTTATTAAAGATAGAGGAAGTTTTTAAAACTTCCTCTTTTTACTTTTATAATTCGCCAATGGCGAAAAAAAGAAGTCTTTCAGAAGAAAAGACTTCAATTGACAAATATATACCGTTTATGATATAATTACCATTAAGGTGATTGCATAAAACGGTAGGCGGTTTAATTCTTTTCCCTCGGAAACGAGGTGATTGCTATGGGTACTATGGAAATACTTACATTAATATTGATAATTATTGAAATAGTCAAGCTTAGCGATAACATAAAAAAGAAATAATCGCCTCACTACCACATAAGGCGATTATTTCACGATAATCCAATTATGAGGGATGAACCGCTTATCGCAGTCACCTTTTTCATGTATATTATACCATTACTAAATCAGAATGTCAAGTATAAATAAATTCGCCAACGGCGAATAAAAAAGAAGTCTTTCAGCAGAAAAGACTTCAATTTATAAATATATTATGATTATCATTAAGGTGATTGCATAAAACGGTAGGCGGTTTGAATCTTCCTCCAGAATTGGAGGTGAGTTGCTATGAGCGTTATGGAAGTACTTACATTAATACTTGTAATTATAGAGATAATGAAATACGGCAACAACAGCAAAAAGAAATAGCCGCCCCACGCCAATAAGGTAGCTATCTCAAATAAGTTATCAATGTTGGAGGATAACCGCTTATCGCAGTCACCTTTTTTCATTTATATTATACCATTACTAAATCAGAAAGTCAAGTACCGTTATATTTCTCTGTCATCATCGCCGGAACGATGATTTTGAGGATTGGATATATATTGAATCTTACTTTTGAGTTTTCTATTTTCATTTTCTAAAGCTGAAATATGATTTTTCAGCTTTTCGTTTTCTCTAGTCTGTTCTGCTATTTTCTGTTCTAATTGATTTATACGTAGATTAAGTTTATTGTTATCTTCAGAAATGTGGGTCCAGCTATCCATAAACAGACGGAATTGTGTAATTGTTTGCAGCATATCATGCTGCTGCGAATTAAAAGTGCGTATCCTATTTTCTTCTTCTGTATAACGCCTTTCAACTGTGTTTATTTCTTTCTTCAATAATTCCTGTAGATCCTTGTGCTGACCGGTAAGAGTTTTATCGTTTGGAGTCTTACCAATATCTTCAGAAATTTTTTTCTTGTGCGATTTTAATTGATGAACCAATTTAAACAATGTTTCTGTGTTGGTATTTACTTGTGATTTTCGACTTATATAAAGCGTTACTAAACAAGTTAAAACAGATGGTACAATATATGCAATTAAATTACCCCACCACGGCATAATAATATCATCTCTCCCATATATAAATATTGCAAAAAATGTTGAATAAATGTAATTACCTAATAAATTTATTAAAAGATAACTTTCCAACTCTTTTACCTCCATTCTACCATAATAAACCAATTTTGTAAAGGTTACACGCCAATTCGCCAATGGCGAATTATCACAAACTATTTATCTTTTTGATTATAGTTTCAGTTAACATTTCAATGTCGTTATTTTCATTAAAATCATAATAAAGGTAATTGCCCAATGAAGGCATAATTTCTTCTACATTAACATCGTCAAGTTTAACTATAAACCATCCCATTGACTTTTTTATCATATTTGATATGATATTTTCTAATTCAAACTGTGATAAGTTTGAATCAATAATTTCCTTACTTAAAAATAAAATTGCCAAATCACTTTCATTAATGCCGGAGCATATAGAACGAGTTATATTGTCGCCAAATTCTATACTTTTTCTGTCAATCCATAGGTTTATACCGTAGTTTTCAAGCTTATCAGTTATAGAATAAACTATTTTTTTATTAGCATGACTATACGATACAAACAATTTTTTTCGTTTATAGTTTACAGAAGAATTATAACCCAATTCTTTTAATGCACTTTCTTCAGAAAACAAAAAAGTATTTTTGAATATCAATTCTATATGCCGCTTGTCAATATTTGCAGGTATATACTTTACATTAAATCTTCTTCCGGTTCTGATATCGTTAAAAAATTCATCAATACCTTTTTCAGAAACTATTTTTACCTTAGATTTTGTTATAATTTCATTTATTTTATCTGAATTTTCCGGTACGTCCTCAAGACAAATATATGCGCATAAATCATATGATTTATTCCTATTGTGCGGAAATTAAACAGCAGATTGAGAATTTGTGAAAAAGAGGACTATCAGGATAAGATAGTCCTCTTTTTATTTGCAAGGCAATACATATGCACTTTCCTAAATTTATGTGTTTCACAAGTATGCGAGTAAGTTTTGGTTGTTTTACAATAAATCGCTCGAATCCTGTCAACTTTCCCTTGTATGTGGTCTTGGCATGGACAAAAAATATGTTTCACACTATTATCCTCGACCGTTGCATAGTTCACTCAGCACACCCTTGTCCATCTCACAAATCGTATCACACAGCACTTCAATGTCTTCTGAGGAATGTGAGACTATCAATATAGTTTTGCCTTGTGCTTTCAGGTTGAGCAGATATTTTCGCATATCTGCAACGCCGTCCTTGTCGAGCCCGTTCATTGGCTCATCAAGAATAAGTATATCAGGGTTTTCCATAATCGCTTGTGCTAAGCCTAACCGCTGCCGCATACCAAGGCTATATTTTCTGACGTGGCGTTTCAAATTGGGGTCAAGACCGACTTGCTCCATTGCATTGACTAGCTCTGTTTTGCCAATTTTCCCACGTAAGCCTGCAAGGAGTTTTAGATTTTTATACCCCGAATAATATGGAATAAACCCAGGTGTTTCTATGATAATCCCCATATTATCAGGAAAATCGCAGTCTTTGCCAACCTGTTTTTCGTTAACTTTTATGATACCTGATGTTGTTTTTATAAAGCCACAGACACACTTCATCAGCATTGTTTTGCCACTGCCATTTCTTCCAATTAATCCGTGAATTTTTCCTTTTTCAAAATTTATATTGACATTCTTCAGAATATCAGTTTTCCCAATTCGAAGATTTACGTTCTCTATATCAATTATATTTTTCATTATCATTCCACCATTTCAATGTTTAGGAATTCAAGGCGTTTTATTGCTATTATGTTTAGTATAACAACAACCATTATTGCTATTCCAAAATAAAGATAGGAGCACCAAACTGGAAAATTGGGTTCCTTTAAAATTTCATCGTAATGAAGCCAGACTATTGTGTTTGCCATAGGAAACGCCCACATCGTTTCAGACTTGAGTGAGCAGGTAATTACACCCGTTGCAACAACAAAAACAGCTGCAAAAAGTCCAAATGACTGAATATGGATAAGTTTGAAAAAATAAATTACCATAGCAAGCAAGAACATATATGCCGCCATAAGAATAATTGTATGTATTATTGCAAAGGGAAGAGTTATCTGATTATAAAGATTTGACGGAATCAGTTGGGAGGTGAAGCTACCTGCTTCATTTGGGAATTTTGCATCATACTTGGTGATAACATCACTCCATGTTCCTGTAATATCTCCTTTTGAAATAAGCACGCTTCCAATTAAAATTGTAATTAAAAAGGTAATAATTGCATATATCAAAAAAACAATCTGTCCAACAAACCAATTCCATCGTCCTGTTCGTTGTACGAAAAATAAAGTATTACCTGTCATTTTCGGATAGTCGCTGATAAGTAACAAAAAGACACACGGCATCAGCATAACAAGCATACCTGAGTTCCCTATCGCCGCAAATGGCTCAAGTATGTCAAGAGGCAATCCAATTTTGTCGGCTCGTTCAAGTAGCGGTTCTACGGCAAGAGTATGCATAAAAATTAACAGAACACCGATTATTATTATTCTGGGGTTGGAAATCCATTTCACATATTCGCTTCTTGCAACCGCAAGTATGCATTTTATGTTCTTATTCACCACAGTCGTTCCTCCTTATGCACATTGTCAGATAAAATACAAAAGAAAAGAGTATAATAAATCCGCTGTAAATAAGCACAAGTTTTTTATCACTGCCATACTCTGAAAGATACGAAAGTGCATCTGGATTAATAACAGATACAAATTTCAAAAGGCTCATGTCCACCGTTTCATAATTGCTAAGTGCCTGTGATTGTATTTTAACGCAGGATTGATTGAGAACATATTTCAAGAAAAACGGTATGCAGAGCACTAGATATTTGTTGCGAATTATGCTTGTCAGCATTATAGCAGGTGCAACACTTACCATACCATAAAAGAACATATAAATTAATTGTTTTGATATAATAGTGGCATATAAGTTTTGCGTAATATCTGGATACTGATAACTCAGTGTTTCATGATAACTGTCGATTAATCCCTGTTCATACTCGCTTATATCTGGAAATAAGGCATATTCAGTCAGTGTAAACAAGCCAAACCCAAGCATTACTGCAAGTCCTCCACATATACATGCAGTAATAAATTTTGAGGTATAGTAACATAACTTTGATGAACGAAAAATTTCAAAGCGTATTGATTTTGCTTCATATTCGTCACAAACAAGCGGCACAAATGCAAAAGCAGAAATCATCGGAATAAATAATGAAAGCCAGCCACCTACACCCTTTCTCATAACTTCAAATGAGCAAAAGCTTATATCGGAGAGCATAAAGTCTATGTCAAATACTATCAGCGATTTAATCGCCGAATATTTGTCCATATTCTGAGGATTCTCATATATGTTTGCTGAGAAACAAAGAACAGTAGTAAAAAGAACACACAGATAGAATCCATAGCCTGTTAGTATCTTATAAAAATTTGCTTTTATATTTCTGAAAATCATTATGCTTACTCCTAACTGGCAGGTGATGTGTAATATCTGAAGTTTTCACCGTCTATAGCATCAAGGTAGCAAACATATCTTAAATTATCATTTGAATTATATAGTGTAAATTTCCACGCAGGAGAAACACTACTTGATGGATTTTCAATATCAATATAACCTTCATTTGTTTTAGTGGGAATCTCTGCATATACTAATTCGATTTTTTGTATTTCAAAAACAACGCCATCTGTCATTTCTTGACTTATATGTTCAGCTACTGTATTAATTGTAACAATATCATTATAGGATTTCTCAGAAACAACATTCTGTAATCGGTAATATCCATAAACTATATCAATATCATTACTTTCAACCATAAACGCATTGCCAATTGTGATTGTATATTCTTCAAATTTTGAGTGTACTGTTCCTGACTTCATATAGTCAAATGTAATACCTTGATATTCCTTGGTTGTTAAAAAATTATAACCATATATATCTTCCGAAACCTTGTATACATCTACATCAATAACTACGGTTTTAGTGTTTGATGTTTTAGGGTATGGTAATTCGTTTATATATTCTTCAAAAAAAATAACAGCATCGTTAATTGTAATATCAGTATCAGAAAGCTTGAAACTTTCCATGCTATCAGGAGGATATGTGCCAACATATTCTAACCAATCAGCAGGGTCGTAGCTTTCGAGCAATGGATATCTTTCCGCATTAAGTGTATCGTCATATATCTTACTATTATTTAATTCTACGGTTTTTCCTTTATTTATTACGGCATACCCACATCCGATTGGATTACCGACTTCAAAGCAAACTGGTTCTTTCCATTCGGTCATATCGCGAAACCATGTTTCGTCATATAAAAAATTTACTCGTCCTTCTTCTCCGTCGATAAGCTTATTATACCAGTCACTGACTTTATTAAAATTCTGTGCTATATTTCCATTATCATCATACTTAAGTTCAGAGTTTCCACCAATATAAAACAAAAAATCATTGTTAATTTCATGTTCTGGAAACAAGTATTCAAACATTTTTATAAAATCATTATAGTAGTTTTCCATATTGGCATCTAACTGTGTTTCTGTTTTATATTCATATACATGAGAAACGTCGTAAGGTATATGAATCTCAATTTTGTCAGAAATTTGCATATTGGGAAGAGAATTAACCTTATCAGTAATATTTTCAATATTTATTGATAATGCAGACAAAGAAACAGTTTCATTTCCGGTATGTTTATCTGAAACAGATGTATTATTTGTACAACCAGACAAGCATGTTAGTAAAAAAACAGATATCAAACTTATCACTTTAGTTTTCATATTTACCCTCCTAGTTTCGAAAATGCGACAATAATGAATTCACTCACTATTGTCGCACTATCAATTTAACTGATCTTTGTGATATTACCCCTTGTCCAGAAAACATCATTAGAAGTAGGTGTAGATGCTGACACCTTGTAACTTACTGATATATCAGTTGTAGGTGAACCAACAGAAGGCTTACAAGTTTTTGAAGCGGTATTTTCTATTTTTACCTGTGTCATCGTGTAATTGGTACAATTGATATATGTATATCCTGTATCTGCTGTTGTATTAGAATGACTATTATAATTACAAACAGCCTTTGCACCTGCTGATCTGTGTGCAACTGTAATATAATCGGTGGTGCTTTCACTTGATGGTGCTCCTGAAACATTAACATGTGATGCTTCCCAACTTGTTGCACTTGCGCTTATGCCACCAACTCCAACAGCCATAGTTGCGGTTGCTAATAAAGCAGCCATTGTTCTTTTAAAAGTCTTTTTCATTGTAAATTCCTCCTAAAATTTGTTTTTTCTCATTTTACAAAAATTACAAAAAAACATATACATTGTCAAGCGAATTGGCACAACGTGCAAATTATAGGCACGAAAATGTTTTTTGTGATGAGAATAGTTGTTTTGCTACTTACTTTTTCATTTTTGGTTCTTTAGGCTGATGCATGCCCCAAATCGAAGCTGCGTTACATGAAATCTTTGCCATCTTACCTGCAACAGCCTTTATTGCAGTGGCAGTTTTGGTTTTCATCTTCAATTCTTTCACCCCCCCTTTTTGACGATTGCTGTAACTACTAAAACTGTTACTAATAACAATGTCAGTAATATCAGAACTCCATATTTATTTGATAATACTGTTAATGTTGTACCAACGATTCCGTAGGATAAACTCAGTAATATCGACATAATTTTATGTAATTTCCTTCGATTAGTAGGAATAGGCTTATTTTTATGTTCTATAGGACAATAGAAAGCTATTATACTAGTACACGTAAATGTTATTAAAATGGCAGTATAGGTACTGAACATAGTGTATATTACGTTATTTATAAAAAGAGTTATCAAAAACAATATGCAGAACGAAAGATTGCATTTGAAATATGATTCGGCATGGTATCCACCTGTAAATTGTCTTATGATAATAAAACACAATAAGAAAACGAGGCTTTCGAAAAATGCATTAAATATTGTCCCTAGTGTAACAATCAAAATTATATTTAACAGTGATGATATTGTTATCTCAATACCATATTGATAAAATTCTCTGTCCTCGCTTGTATTGTTAATTACTTCTTGTTTTATTAGGTAGTTTAATATAATTTTGCTTAGTACTTGCATCATTTGAAATCACCCTCTTTTTGTAAGTTCAGTTTACGCAATTAAAATCGAAAAGTCAAGATAATTGGCAAATCGTGCAAATTCTAGGCACGAAATAACATGTAGTAATGAGTAACATAAAAAAAGCTGTTGCATACAACAACAGCTTTTGAATATTAATTTTTATGTCGTTTGAGAATAACATGACAACAGAAATTGTCATCTTCTTCATAAAAGCTTGCTTTTCCGAGATATTTTTTTGAAATATCTTTAATTATACTAACCCCATAGCCATGATACGATTTATCTTTTTTACTGGTTATAAGTTCTGGATTATCGGATAAGACTGATTTTTCTATAGTATTTTTTATACTAAATTCGTATTTATATTCGTCAGAAGTGATTTTCAAATATATTTGTTTGCTTTTGCATTCTATCTTAGCGGTAGCAGTTATTGCATTTTGAATCATATTGGATAATAGCCTAAATAAATCTATATCAGCAATATCAGAGAAATCTGAAACTGAAAGACAAACACACTGTATTCCAAATGTTTTGGCTTCTGTTAATTTTGAATTGATAAGCGCATTTACGATATCGTTATTAGTGTGAACAAATATTTCTTTTTCGATTAATTCACCCAAGTATTCTTGTGTATAGCTTTTAGCTTGAGCAATATTGCCATTCTCTAATAATGTATAAATCGCCGAACAACTATCTTTAAAATCATGGCGAAGTTTTTTTATGACAACATACTCATTATTAGCACTGGAAATGAATTGTCTGTTGTATTCTTGTTGTAATCGCAGAATTTCATTTTCACGGACAGCTTCATTCTTTTTACTTAAATCAACGATTAAGTAACTTACAGTCACATTGATTAAAATAATTCCTGCAAAAACAAGAACTATAAAAATGCGTCCGTTATGAGAAATGTTCTCCAACGAGATAAAATTAAGAAATGTCCCTATTGTTATACTGATAAATAAAACAACCGAAATTAGTATATATTCTCCAGCAGCCAGCGAATCTGTATTCTTTTTGATATTTCTCATAATTTTCAAGGATAAAGAAATCATATAAATAATCAACAGCTGAGTAGTTATAACTGCTATTAAGCGCTCAATGCTATAATCAGACAAAATTAGGTTCAAGGTTGTGTCGAAAAACAAGGCAAAGAGGTTAGATGTAAAAGCTGCCGAAACCAGCATAATCAAAATTGAAAAAATAGAAACAAATGCCTTGCAAGTAATTTCCCCTTAAGGCTAAAACAAGCGTATATAAAAATTACACCTACATAAAGCAATGCATAAAAATGCTCAAAAACAGTAAGTTTATTCATAACAGAAATAAGGACAGCTAAAATCACGCCGTACAGTACGCCGTTACTCTGAAAAAACTTCTTGTTGTTCTTATCTCCCAAGAAATCATATGCAAAATATACTAAAATAAAACCTTGAAAAAAATTGACCGCTACCTCAAATAATGCCCATAAAACATCGCTCATATCTTTGACCTCAAAAACAATGTGTATTTTTCGTCAACTTCCTTTTTAAAGTTTTTGCTCATCGGAAGTCGTGTTTTTATAGACCCCAAAGTAACTTCATTATTGCTATTATCGAAATCAGATAGAAATCTTAGATTTATTAAATATCGCTTATGAATTTTTACAAAATCGTAACTCTCATATTTTTCCTCGCAATCCTTCAATGCACCTCTCATTTTTATTGGAAATTCTTTATTTAAAACGTGGTAAAATACATAATGTTTATCGCTTTCAATATATGCTACTTCTCTTATGTATACTGCACATCTGCCTGAAATTTCATCTTCTAAAATGATTTTGTCGTTTTGCTTCATATGACGAATTAATTTTCTTACTATTTTCTGAATGCTTTCTTCTAAAGAAATGTTACAATTTTTGCGAATAAAATGAAAAGGCTGAAAATCCATGCTTTCATAAATTAACTCAGAGTGACTTGTCACAAATATTATAAAGCAAGACGAGAATGTATCCCTTAATTTCTTTGCAACATCAAAACCTGTGAGCTTGGGCATATCAATATCTAAGAAAATAACATCAAAAGGCTCGTACATATGCTCGTTAAGCAGTACTGCTCCATTGGTTATCGTTCTTATCTCAATATCTTCGGTATATTTTAAAAAATTGCAACGAATACTGTTTTGCAAATTTTTAAGGATAATCGTATTATCATCGCAAACGGCTATTCTTATCATATAACCTCCTTGATTCGCACTGCGAATACTTTCAACTGTACAGTAAATAACAATATATAAAGAATTTGATTAAATACTATTATGATTTATAACAATTTCGACCTGACAACTGTATTATCCTGTATAATTGGAATAAGAATCCTCACACAAGGAAGTGAACAGATGAAAAAGTATAGCATAAATAATACGACGGGTGAAATCTTGTCGGATTTAAGAAGGAATAAAGGATTAACTCAAAAAGAATTAGCACGTATCTTCAATGTAAGCGAAGGTACTATAGCGCATTACGAACAAGGTATCACTATACCGAATGTTGAGATTCTGTCAAAATTTGCAGATTATTTCAAAGTTACTGTTGATTATCTATTAGGAAGATGCTTATGTAAAGTGGAATACACAAAACTTAACACGCAGTTAAACTCAAATATGACTTTAGGTGACATGGTAAATATCGTATCATCATTATCAAAAGAGAAAAAACACTATCTGTATCAAACTATTGTGATGCTCTCAGCAACAAATCCCAATCAAAACAAATAGAACTAAATCATTCATGGCTTTTTATGCTTGTTATTCTACCAATCACATTATATCACATAAAATGATGAAAAGCAACAATCTGACTTTTTCGACCTGATGTCTGTTTTGACATCAAAAGCAAAATGAATATTGATTAGAGAAGAAATATTCTTTGATTTTATTAATATCATCGTATCTAAAAGATACGGTGATATTTTTTTATCCCCATTTCCCTCAATTCCCCCTCAATTTCCATACAATGTGTTTTTCACCCCGAAGTAGTATACTTAAATTACGGCGAAACGCTATCAGACTTGCCGGCAGCGATAGCAAACAAACCGAATAAGTATATCGAAAGGAAAATGCGATTGACAGAAACAAAATATATCCCGCTTTGTGAGCATACCGAAAAGGTCGGAAAGGTCACCTTTATCGTAAGCTCCTATGCGGACAGCACAGCAGAAAAGAAACCCGAACAGCTCATTTTGCAGCTGCTCGAAAATAAGATAAACGAAGAAATAATGGAGGAATCAGCATGAAGGAATTAAGAAATGGCATAAAAATTATCGGTATCGACCACGGATATGGCAACATCAAAACCGCCAGTACCGTAACCCCGACAGGCATTACAGCCTACACCACAGAGCCAACCTTTGGTGGTAACATTCTTTTCTATGACGGTATGTATTACCGTATGGGTGAAGGACACAAGCCGTTTGTAGCGGACAAGTCCACTGACAACGACTTCTACCTTTTTACCCTTATGGCTATCGCCCGCGAGCTTTCACAGCAGGGCATTTCGGAAGCGGAAGTCCATATTGCCGCAGGTCTGCCGCTGACATGGGTAAAAACTCAGCGTGAGGATTTCCGCAGCTATATTACCCGAAACAATGACGTGCGTTTTGTTTACAAGGACAAGCCGTACCATATTAAAATTGCAGGCTGTTTGGTATATCCGCAGGGCTACACCGCCGTTATCGACAGGCTCTCCGAAATGATAGGCGTAAATATGCTTGCGGATATCGGCAACGGTACAATGAATGTAATGTATATCAATAACAAAAAGCCTGTTGAAAGTAAGTGCTACACAGAAAAGCTGGGCGTAAATCAGTGCGTTATTGCCGCCAAAAACGCAGTAATGGACAAGCTCGGAGTTAAGATTGATGATACAATTGTTGAACAGGTTATCCGTTTCGGAAATGCGGATATTTCAGAAAAGTATCTGAATTGCATTACCGACGCTGTTCGTGAATACTGCTCGGAGATTTTTGAAACGCTCCGCAAGTATGAGTACAATCCCGAACTTATGCGGCTGTATGTAACAGGCGGAGGCGGCTGTCTTATCAAGCATTTCGGTGACTATGATGAAAAGCGTGTAACAATCATTGATGACATTTGTGCAACCGCCAAGGGCTACGAACAGCTCGCATATATGACCTTACGGAAGAAGGTTTGATAATTGTTCGAAAATCAAAGATTTTCAAACCCGTCGTATTATTCCTCGGCAAATCCTCTCGGAATAATACTTCCTCCATAGGAAAGGTGATTAAAATGATAAAATCAATTTGCTTACGCTTCAATCTGGATAAGCCACAGCACCGTGAGGCTTGGGAACAGCTTCAGAATATGGACAAGGAGAAATTCAAGTCCTACACCAACGCCGTTTCCATTGCTGTTGCAGACTACTTTCAGCGTTATTACAAATCCTGCGACGACCCGTATTTTGAAACAAGGGAGAAAGAGGACGAATTTGTGCAGAGAGTGCTTGCACAAATCGGAACGGCTGTAGAAAAAGCAATGCCCGGCTTCCTCGCCGCCTGCCTTACTGGGCTTGCACGTCCTTGTATTTCCTCTGCTCCTGCCCTAAGTGAAAAACCAACAGAAACGGAAGAAATCTCGGAAATCGACCTCGATTTTATCGGCGGATAGCAATTTGTATGCGTTTTAGTATCTCTCCGCTATCGGAATACAGCGGAAATGATACTGAAACTACACCGCCGAAAACAGTGATAGCAGAAACGCCGCATATTGATAGCAAGTATATATCAAATGCGGCGGATACTGCTATTTTCACAGCAATTCGGGCAAAATCCTCACCAAACGCCACAGGCGTATCTCGCAGGAGCGTTAATGCTCCGTGTCAGCCCCCGCACTTCTTACGAAACCGCCGTTTTGCTTGTCTGTGAATTTATAACAAGGTTGCAAAAGGCGGAACTGCGGGCGCAGGCTCTGCGCATAGGCAGGTAGTACCGACGGCTAGCCACATTTCAACTGACGGTGAAATATGACTTCCCTTTCGGTACAACCTGCTCAGAGGGACACCCTCCGAGACCTGTCTCTTATACACATCTCCGAGCCCACGAGACTCCTGAGCAT
>ENA-OYZD01000360-OYZD01000360.1-human-gut-metagenome-genome-assembly--contig:-NODE-360-length-24136-cov-5.870105_pt1 | contig 24136 bp, 30 predicted proteins | sample MGYA00244073_ERZ653470 | MGnify/ENA primary metagenome ERZ653470 (study PRJEB26926, sample SAMN06164895) | human gut metagenome | biome: ENVO:00009003; feature: ENVO:2100002; material: ENVO:00002003... | reverse complement strand
CGACATTATGAACATACGTTACCCAATATACGAGGGAGTTTATCGAATACTTACGTATGGTAACGTATTGACTAAATAGGGAACCAGCCCCTCATCAAACAGACTCGGTATGTACGCCGGCCATATATGACGCAAGATTGAAAGCAGCAATGCGTAAAACACCGTAATAAAGACAAAATTCACTATCGTGACATAGGCCATCAGCAACAACTTGCTGATGATGCGGAATATTCTGAGTGTTGTTTTCATGCGTATATGATTAATTTATTAACTTCCGGCTAAATATAGAAACAAATTTTGCGCAATCCGGAACAATTACTTATTCATTTATTTTCATTAAGCAAATTTCATAAAACAAGAGACGGCGGGATGTCCCGCCGTCCTTCCTGATAGGTACTGATAACAGCTATTTTTCTGCCGTACCGCTTTCCACGTCAAACGTTACCGTCAGTTCACTTTCCCGTCCGAAATTATCCCGGACAAAGAATTTCAGTTCCGAGCGTTTGGCACTTGTCGAGCGGTAAAAAAGAGTGAATACCTGCCTCACCGGATTTTCTGCATCCAGCCCCGGCACTTCCGCCAGCGGCCTTACTTCCCGGTTGACGAGTTTCACGCCTTCGCAGTCCGTCACCTCTCCCTTGCCTTCCATCTGAATGTAGCCGATTTCATACTCCGCCTTTTCATAGTCCCCTTCACGGTCCAGATAAAAGCGTATCTCCACCGTTTCATCCGTAGCAATCTGCTTTTGCAGATACCACGACGAGAGACTGAAATCATAATCCTGCCGGATGTCTATCCCGTCGTTACATGAACCGAATGCCAGCACTGCAACCAGTGCGCCTATACATATATAGATTACGTTTTTCATTTTATTGTTTCTCCTTTCTTTTTTCGTTAGTTGATGACAAAACGGACACCCAGCCCTATCTGTGTATGAAAATTCCCCGCATCCGTCCCGAACAATGCCCTTTCCTTGACTTGCAGCAGGAAGACAATCCGGTCTGTCAGATAGACATCGAAAGCCGCCGTGAGGCCGCCGCCATAAATAAAGCTGTCCCCGTTGGTCACTGCCGCCCCGTCGGAAAGCAGGGAGGTTCCCCAATTCACTGTCTCGAAGCCGCCCAGCGCGGACAGCCCGATACGGAAACAGACGTTCCGCCCCTTGTCCGACAATACGGGGATGAAATAGCCGAGTTCCCCGGTGAACTGTGCTTTCGGTATCGCCTTGTTCTCATAGGTGTACTCCTTTATCTGATAGTCCAGACCGTACAGCCAATGGGTACGGTTGCGGTTGGTACGGGTAAGGGCCAGCGAGGTGAAGTAATGGCGCTCACCACCGCTCTTCCACGAAAGGAAATGATTCACTCCCCCTGTTGTAAACTGTATGCCCGTCTGCCCCGGCAGGTCACGCTGCGCGTATGCCTTGTCCGCTCCGAAGAACAACGTCGCGGCTAACGCCAATATGAATAGTATTCTTTGCATATACAATTATATATTATAGGGGTTATTATTTCAAATGCAGTTCACTGACAGGTTTTGCCGCCACAAGGTCGGTGTTCTCTATGCGGAACGACTGGTGCCGTGCGCCGCCCTTCTCATAGATTTCCACCACCAGCAGCTTGTCGTCCGGCAGTGTCAGCTTGGGCAGTACGAACACATTGCGCACCGTGGCTTTTCCATCCACCGTCACCAGGCGGTTGTATGTCCTTACCGGTTCGATGAAATTCTCCTGCATGGCCGTACGCTTGGGCACTTTCTTGTCGATGACTTTAAAACGGATATAGTCGATGTCAAACGATATGTCCGAACTGTTGCGCACGGAAGTATGCAGGTACAGCAGGTCGTTATTGATATAAATCCCTTTGAGCAGCGTCTGTATGCCGTACTTCTTGCAGCCGATATGCCTGATGTCCCTTTTGTTCTTCTTATACAGCGTGTACATGATGCGGTTCACCACCAGCGGTGTTTCCCCGCCCAGTTCCTTCAGCTTCACGAACATGCGGTCACCGGCAATGCCGCCTTCGGGATTGTCCCGGAGCCAGTCCTCCATCTCGATAGAGAGCTGTGCCGGTTCGTTCTTGTAAACCACATTAAAGGAATAGAAACAGCCGTCGGCAGTGATGACGGAGAAGTTTGTTTCCCCCTCAAAGCCTTTTACCGCCGCCTTGATGCGTACCACGTTTTCCGCTCCCGTCGCCTTGTCCGCTATGATGTCGAACGAACCCAGATCCACATATTTCACTTCGGAAGGGAAAAGGATATGCACGGTTTTCTGAAAAGTCACCTCAATCCGGTGCGGTGCGATAATCTGGTTGGTGGGAAATATCTTTGTTTCCACCGCCTCCTGCGCTTTTGCCCCCAGCAGGGAGAAAAGCATGACTATTGATAAAATAATTCTTGTTTTCATGATCTGATTACTGTTTTTTGGATATGAATAAAAGTTGATAATTCGCTTTCACGGCCACCTTCACCTCACGCATCTTTGTGGCAAGGTATTGTGATCCGCCGCTAAGCACACCTCTTGTCGCGTCCATGACAAGTTGTTGCGAGGCGCTGCGTGCAAACGAGATGCTTGTCCCGAAACTGCCCCCGATATTGGCGGCGGCTTCCTTCATGGCGGTACGCTCTGCGGTATTGGGGACGAAAAGCCCGGCCTGCCCGTCCATGTCGTATGCCGCCAGTTCCACCGGCAGGATATTGCCGCCGCTTTCAATGGAGTTTACACTGACCGCCATCCGCTGCCCCTCGATACGCACCGTACCGTATAACGGAGTGTTGGCCGGTACAAGCACACCGCCCACTTGCAGCGGTTCCAGCAATCGGAATTTCAGTCATGCCCCGGTAGTCACCGTCTGGTCTTCGGCCACGCAGGCCCGTATCGTATTGGCTCCGGCAAGCTGTCCGCCGCCCACGGCAGTGGCAAAACCGTAATTGCGTGGGATTGAATCCGGCAGCGGAGGCGAGGCCAGCGACGAGACCACATTCTCCGTGGCACGTCCTGCGACTATCGCCGCAGGATTACCCGATGAACTGCCCGTGCCGTCCGCAGGCTGTATGTTCTTCACCTGCCCGCCCGTCTGTCCGGGGAAATAGCGTGCCGCCATTTCATACGACTTCTCCATCAGTTCCAGCGGGTCTTGTCCCTTGCGCTCGCGTTCCAGTTTTTCATTAAGCTCTTTCACCTGCCGTTCCAGTTCGTCCACCCTCGGACTCTCCTTCGGTTCCTGATAGAACGAGGTGATCTGCCTTGAAATCTGCCGTTGCTTTTCTCTGGACTCCCGGATAGCATCCGCTTTCGGTACATCTTCTTCCGGTTTCAGCCCGTCCGTTGTGTCCGGTGTCAGATAGCCACCTGCCATGTCCTGCAAGGTTCTCACTTTTTCTTGCCTGCGTTTCTTCATCTCTTCCAGTTCGTAAGCCTTCTGTTTGTCGGCCATTGTCTCCGGTGCGATAGCGTCGGGTATCGTTGTATTGATGCCTGCCGTCCCTTCCACCGTGTCAGCCGCATCCGGTTTGAAAAGGAACCAGATGAACCCGGCACACAGCAGGCAGAGGAATGCCACCACTCCATAAAATTTCAGCTTTCCGGCGGCCTTGCCGCTTAACTTTTTCTCCTTTTGGGATACCGGCTCCGCTTTCAGCGTCTCCTTTTCCTTTACTTCTTCTTTCTTATCGGATTGTGTCATTGGATACATTGTTTTTGAATAGTTGGATACTGTCCGGCAGGGGAAGCACCACCCTTTGGAGATGCCGCACCTCAATCGGAAATTTGTCTGTGCCGCAGAAACCGCCCACGATGTAGGCAAGGTCGATGGCGGCGAAGAGTCCGAGCAGGTAAAGGATGATAACCCTTTGCTGCCGGTAACTCAACCGCTGCCAGCGTCTGCGAAGCTTTGCTATATGGCGGTCTTTCCCCGTTCTGAACGACTGGAAGACCTTTTTCAGCCCGTTATCTTTCATACTGTCCGATGTCCCTGTTTTCGATGATTGTAAAGCCTTCTATCAGGAAACCCTGCGGATTGTTGTCGCTCCGAGTCACATTCCTCAGGCGGCAGGTGGTGACAAGCGACCTTTCGGTAACGCTGCTCGAACGGATGATGTGCTGCCGGCAATAGGCCCTCATCTCGTACGGATAGCTGTCAAAGTTCCCCCCGATGCTGTCCACCGTCAGGGTCTGCGAGATATTCCCCGCTATCATCCGGTTGAAGTAGCCTTTCTCCTGCAAGTTCCGGTAATAGCCTATGGCGCTTTCATCCGAGAGGTAAAGGGCACGCTGCACATTGCTTTCAATGGCATTCTTGTCCGGTGACAGGGTAAAGAACAGTTCGTGAAAACGCCTGATATGCTCCCTCGCCTCTACCGGGCGGTTCTGCTGCGCATCCTGCGAGAGGGCCAGCATCAGCGATTTCCCGCTGTCCAGCACATAGATTTTCTGCCGCTGCGCTTCCGCAAAGTCGTATGCCTTTCAGGTGGAGAAAACCGTTACCAGTGCGCAAACTCCCAGGAATACCATTCCGAACAGCCGTAGCTGCCGGAACGATGTCTCGATGTTTTTTAATGATTTAAATTCCATGTTTTTTCTGTTTTTTAATGTGATACGTTTAAAACATTTTCTTGATGCGTCCGGCTACCGATCCACCGACCGCACCAGCGACTGCCGCCGCACCGTTCCCGGCCATCTTCCCGGCACCGTTGGTCTTCTGTCCGAAAGCCCCCGCACCACCTGCCTGAATGATCCACGAGGAAACCGTGGGCACGCAGAAATAACCGATGATACCGATTATTATGAATATGCAATAAACACTGTTCGATGCGTCCGGTATGAATGTCGGGTCCTGCATCTGCTGGATGTCCTGCTGCAACATCAGGATCTGTATGCGTGAGAGGATAGCCCCGAACAAGTCACCCACCGGTAGCCATAAGTAAATACAGATGTAGCGCGACAGCCATGTGGTGAGCGTACTCTGGAATCCGTCATAAACGGCCAGCGCAAAGGAAATCGGCCCCAGTATGGACAGGACAATCAGGAAGAAAGTCCTCAGCGTGTCTATCAGTAGCGATGCGGCCTGAAAGAACAGTTCCAGCAGCTCCCGGAACCACCCCCTCACTTTTTCCCCCATGTCATACACCGCCTTCTGCCCGTACATGTTTATCATCGTGTCCATGTCGCCCAGCGACCAGCCCAGTTCGTCTATCTTCTTGTCAAACTCCTCGTCGCTTACCAGAAAGGCCTTTGCCGGGTCACGCAGCATCGCCTCCCGTTCCAGTTCGTCCTTCTCTTCCTGATACTTCTTCATGTCGAAGGTCTGCTGTTCGACCAGCGAGGAAGTCGCACTGCACACAGGGGAAAGAATCCCGTTGATGGTCCCCAATACCATAGTGGGGAAAAACATGATGCAAAGTCCCAGCACGAAGGGCCTGAAAAGCGGGAACACGTCAATTTCTTCCGCCCTTGCAAGGGACTGCCACACCCGGTAGGCCACGTAGAACAGGGCACCGATACCGGCCACACCTTTCGCCACGCTTGCCATATCTTCGCACAGCGGCATCATCTCATCGTAAAGCGAACGCAGCAGCTCATGCAGGTTCGTCCAGTCTATTGATAGTAATACCATAGTCAATCCGTTTTTTTAGTATATTACCAGTAACGCTGTTCGTGTGTCCCGTACAGGGCGAGTACCCTCTGGGAGTCCCCCTTCTTCTTGCTGCGCAGGTACGATATTCCGATATTCTTGCGGGTATAATACCATGTCAGGTTCTTGTATTCCAGCACCTCACCGTATATCCGGTTGATGATGTCCAGCCGTTCCTTGTCGGTCATCGAGAGTCCGGTTGCCGTGGTCACTTCCTTCAGGTCCAGCAGCAGATTGCTGCTTTCTTCGAGCAGCCGGTTATACCCGAAAGCGATGGCCGAGAGTTCCTCCACGGTAAAGTTCGGGTCACCCATCATCGTATTGAAATTAGTCACGTAAATATCGCTGATGTCCCCTACAAGCAGGATGGTCTGCTGCACCTTCCGGGCACCTTTTACAAGGTCATGCACCGATTTCAGTGCGTCGTAGTAGGCTTTTCCCTGCTGGTAAATCTTTATAGTCTCCTGAAAGTTACTCCACATGTTCTGTGCCGTTGTGGAAGTCTGCACGATTTCATTGGCCGAGTTCACGATGCTTTGGGCAAGGTTTGTGGGGTCTATTACCGCCCATTGTGCCTTGCTTGTCACCGAAAGGGACAACAGTGCCATAAACAGAATTATCATTCTTTTCTTCATGCGTCTATCTCCTTTCTTTGGTGAGTAAATGCCGGCTGTCGTCATCACGGGCGAACAGTCCGTAACTGCCGAACAGCAACACCTCGCTACCGCTGAAATACCCGATGCATCCGGCATCCCTGTTCCCGTGCAGGAAAAGGTCGTCACCTTTTCGGAGCGGGATATTGATTTCAGTATAACTTTTTTCTCCGATAAACAGCGTGGCCTTGTATCCCTTGAATCCGTCCGTCACATGATTGGATTTACGGACAGTCAGCGACGAACCGCCCTCCTTGTTCATTCAATGCCCGCAGATGCGGTCATGTTCCAGTTCCTTCTTCATCTCCCCAATCAGGTTCAACAGATCCAGATTGGTCAGGGTCGCATCTCCGAGAGCTTCCCTGCATTGGTTTAATAAATCCTTTTTGTTCATTGTCATCTATGTTTAAAATGGTTACTTTTTTTCCTGCCGCTTACGTTCGGCAAGTTGTTTGATAGCTAACTCTATGTTTCCCCCCAACTTTTCAGTAAGCCGGGTAAGTTCCAGCTTTTCAGTCTCTTCGGTGGTGTAGCACAGATATTCTTCGCCCGAAACTTCTGTCGCATATACCGCACTCTGTGTGCCGCCCAGCCCTATCCAGACCTCCTTATAAAGCCGGTTAGCCGCATTGGCAAGGTTGATCGAGAGTATCTGGCTGCGTTCCTTGTCCGTCAGGCCGAGCAGGTTCTGTATCTGGTCGAATTTATTCTGATACTTCCGCTGGTCGAGCAATATTTTGCAATCGCTGTTGTTGATAATCGTCTCTTTCACAACGGGTGAAGAGATAATGTCATCCACTTCCTGTGTCACCACAACCGCCTCTCCGTAAAACTTTCTGACCGTCTTAAAGAGATATTTTATATAGGATGCCATTCCTTCCTTGGCGATTGCCTTTCATGCCTCCTCAATCAGTATCATCTTGCGGATACCCTGCAAACGTCTCATTTTATTAATGAACGTCTCCATGATGATAATCGTGACAACCGGAAAAAGGATGGGATTATCCTTCACAACGTCCAACTCGAATACGATAAACCGTTTGTTCAGCAAATCCAGTTCCTTGTCCGAGTTCAGCAGATAGCCGTATTCACCGTTTTTGTAATAGGGTTCCAGCACGTTCAGAAAACCGTCCACGTCAAAATCTTTCTCCCGCACGTTCTTATCGGCCAGCACCTTGCGGTAGTCCTTCCTTACAAAGTCATAGAACGAGTTGAAGTTGGGCTTTATCTTGCGGTTCTTCTTTATCTTCTCGATATACAGGCTGACCGCATTTGAGAGCGCCACCTCTTCCGAGCGTCGGGGAGGTTCGTCCTCCCTTTTCCAAAGGGTGAGTATCAGGGTCTTGATACTGTCCCGTTTCTCGATGTCATACTGGTAATTCTCCGTAAAAAACGGATTGAATGAAATCGGGTCATCTTCCTTGTATGTAAAATAAATCCCGTCGTCTCCGCCGGTCTTCTGATGTATCAGGTCGCAAAGTCCCTTGTACGAATTTCCGGTGTCCACAAGCAGGATATGGGTTCCCTGTTCCCAATACTGTCTCACGAGATGGTTGGTAAAGAAACTCTTTCCGCTTCCGCTGGGACCGAGTATGAATTTATTGCGGTTGGTCACCACCCCTTTCTTCATGGGCAGGTCCGAGATGTCCAGAAAGACCGGCTTGCCCGTCAGTCTGTCCACCATGCGGATGCCGAAGGGAGACAGCGAGTTCCGGTAACATGTCTCGGCCGTGAAGAAGCAGAGCGCCTGCCCGGTAAACGTGTAGAACGTCTCTTCAGAGGGAAAGTCCGCCTCGTTTCCCGGTATGCCTGCCCAATAGAGGGCCGGAAGGTCGGTCGTGTTATGACGCGGGGTACATTCCATCAATGCCAGCGCACTTCCCACGTCATTCTTCACCCTTCGGAGTTCATCCCCGTTTTCCGCCCATGCGATGATGTTGCAATGACAGCGCACGGACTGTAATCCGTTGGTATGTGCCTCGTTCAGGTATTCGTCCAGCCACTCCTTGTTTATCTGGTTGCTGCGGCTGTAACGGGAAAGCGACTGCATGTTTTTGGCCATCTTCTCAAAACGGGAGAGGTTCTCGCTACTGTCGTCTATGAATATCCACTGGTTGTAGATATGGTCGCAGGAGAGCATCACGCCCACGGGAGCGGCATAGCTCAGGCGGCAGTCCGAGCGGTCGGTCGAGAGGCGTTCATACCGCCCGTCCGTCCTGACCCTTCCCGGAAGGTCGTCAAGGTCGGAAAGAGTGTGCAGGCAGAGCCGCTTGTCACCGATACGCATCCCGTCCGGGTTCAACTGCATGTCCTGCAACGTACGGCTTCCGTCTGCCGACAGCGTGAGGTACCGCTCGATAATGCCCGGTTCGCTTTCCGTTCCCGTAATCTCTTCCGTGGTGAGGCGTTCCAGCCTTACCAGCCCGCTGTCATTGACGATGCTTTCAAACTGTCCCACCGCTTCCATGAAGCGCTCCACTGTTTCCTTGTCCCTGATTTCCTTCGGCACCAGAAAACCACGGCAGAGCGTGTTCCAGTTGCTTTGTTGCCGGGAGCGTTCCCTGGTGGTCTTGGTAAGGAACAGATAGCAGGTGTGGTGCAGGTAGGGTCTTTCGTTAAAGTGCCGCTCGAAACTGCGGGAAAGGAAGCTCAGTTCATCCCTGCGGATGTCCGGCTCGTATTTCTCCGTGATGAAAATATCCTGCTTGTGGACGATTGAAAAATTCGGCAATACCTTGATTGCCTTCGTTCATGTGGCATGCATCGCCTCATAATCTGCGGATGATACCGAAAACACTTCCGGCAGTGTGACCCGGAAAGCGACCGTGATGTCGGCGTCCTTGCTGACAATGTAGCCGTGTTCCACCACCAAAATGGGGAACTTGCTTTCCAGTGTGGATGCTTTTAATATACTTCTCATATGATTTACGATTGTTGTTGTTTAATCAGACGCGTGATACGTTTTCGTGAGAGGATTCTCCGGGGATGCTGTCGGGCCGCGAACAGTTTCATCAGCCCGTGGCTACCGTATTTACGGTTCAGCGTGAAGGTCAGCCATACCAGCACGGTAGCTGCTGACACCCCGAAACCAATGCAGATTCACTGGCCGATGCCTGCCATATACAGGATGACGAACATCACGAATACGGCAAGCAGGCCGGCAGCGAAGATAAACAGGTATTGTGCCCGGAGTCCCTTGAACTCCACTTCACGGCCCACACCTTTATTTATTTCAAAATCAGCCATAAGTTACTGTTGTTTTTAATTTTTTAGAGGAAAAACGACCTCAGAATGGTAGCGGCGACTATCAGGAAGATACAGGCTCCGAACCAACTGCTTGCCGTTTTCGAGGTGTCGGGATCGCCCGAACTGAACTTCTGGTAGACCTTGATCCCTCCCACGAGTCCGATCACAGCTCCCACCGCATACGCCAATTTTGTGCCGGGATCAAAATACGATGTCACCATCTGGGTAGCCTCCGTGATACCGGCAGAGCCGTTACCCTGGGCCATTGCCGCACTTGCCGCCGCAACGGCGGCAAGCATCATAATCAATCTTTTCTTTTTCATTAATTCCGTGATTTTTAAATGAATAAAAAAGCCATGGACCGCCCCTTTTCACTATCCCCACAAGGCAGCCCGCAGCCGCTTTATGGTTTACTGGTTCAGGGGGTAAGTTCCGGCGGGGAATCAGCCGGAGTCATAATATGCCATTCGCATCGTTACTTGGTTTAGTGGTGAAACATGGGTGTTAATTCTCTCTTGAAAAGGGGATGCAAATCATCCCGAATCGTAATATCCTTTTGTCATAGCCATTCTGTTTTATAAGTAAGTTACTTCAAGAAATTGTCTCTTCCTGGTGGGAATGTCCTCTTTTCAGGCGGGAACATCAATTTGTCATCCCGAATCGAAATAAGTCATATACATGCTTTGTTGGTTTATTCAGTCATTCATGCCATAGCGAATCTCTCTCTTTACAGTGATACGGGCTATCAACCCGTATCAAAATAACCTCTTACCATCGTTACCTCCTTCTTTAATCGGTTAATCACTGTCCGGAACAGCCTCATTCAAATGTTCGGCTTCATCCAGAAATTTACTGATACGGCTGTCGCTGCCATTGATACTTTCCAGTATCGAGCGTTCAATCTGCGTATCCTTGATATGATGGATAGCCTTCAAAAGGGCCAGCCGTTTGTCCGTAGGAATATCCTTGCCGTTGCACAAGTCGATGATCAGGTCAATTTCTTCCGGCCCGATACCGGCTGTGCCGCCCGGATAACCGTCACGGGCACAGTTCAAATCTTCCAGTTCCTCATTCAGTTCGTCCGTATCCACGTCGTCACTGTTTCCAGTCCGTCCTTCATCATCCTCAAGCCTGCCGGAACTGTCGGCCTCAGAAGCCCGCCACTCTTCCACACGCTTGTCCCGGAACAGTTCCGGGATGCGCTCCGGCGGCACTTGTGCTGCCTGTTGTGACGCTGTTTCCTCGTTTCTGCCAGCAAATGTAGAGGCATTTTCCTTACCCGCAATAGCCCCGGAACCGGTGGCGTTTATTGGCGGATGTTGGCGTGTACCGTAGCTTTTTGTAACGACAAGGCTGTCCGTTTCAGGCCGTTTTTGAGGTGAATTTTCCATATTCCTGCCTTCCGCCTTTTCCCTGCCTTCCGCCTTCTCTCTATCCTTCATTTCCTGCTTTTCTTTATCCCTCACTTCTGTTTTCACAGCCGACATGTCCCTCTTTTCAGCTGCCCGCACTGCCGGACTCTCTTTCTTTTCTGTTTTTCCTTTCGTGCGTTTGCGTCCTTTCTTCTGTTCCTCTTTCACCGGGTCAAACCATCCGGCAGCACCCCGCAGACCTTTTGCCATGCGGCGGCGTACCTTCCCGAAGCATATCTCGCCAAGCTGTCCCCTGAACAGGAACTTGTCCATGAACAGATAGACGAACAGCAGCCAGAACAGAACGATCCCGGCTTCATAGTAAACTGATTGTATATCCATAACCTAAAATATTTTGTTATAACTCTTTTGAAGGTAGGCCTTCACCTCTTCCGAATGTTTCTCGAAATGTTCCTTCAATACATTATCTATATAGTTACCTACGGTCAACTGCCGTTTTCCCGCAATCCCGACAATAACCGATATTTTCTGGTGCAGTTCCTTGTCGATATATACCCCTTGCCTGCCTTCGCATTTATAGGGGGTAAGGAATCTGCGGATGAAGTCGGCCAGTGCCGTGCGTATCGTTTTCGGTGACGGTTTTACCGCAATCACTTCCGGACAGTCGGTATCATCCGCATCGGGAACACACCTTACAGTTTCATTCACGTTGTTATCCGCTTTTCCCTTCTCACCGGATAAAGCGGTTTCTCTATTTTCGTCGCTCTCTCCGGTCACAGAAAGTGACGGAGATAAAGTAGGTTCCGAAGGAACACCCGCCATCAGGCTTCGCAGATACGCTTCATCCACCGGATTTTGTCCGCTTGTTTTCTTCGCCATGACTATTCGGTTTTAAGTATAGATATGATTTCATCCATGAACGTATCGAAGCCGCACTCTTTGGTGAATGCCGCATCGGGAGCGAACAGCGTACTCCGGTAAACGGGACCGCCCGTAGCGGACAAGTCTCTGGTGAAGTTACTGCGCACGGGAATGCGTGTTTGGAGACAGTCCAGCCCCAACAGGGAGAATCCTTGCTGATAGATGTCATATAAGGCCCTGCGTTCCCTTCGGTCCACCATGTTCCAGAACAGGCACAGCCTTTTCAGGGAGGATACGCCAGTTTTTATCAGCCGGTCATTAATGGTGGTTGCAAAGTTCAGTGTGCTTTCCAGCACCAGGCGGTCTGCCTTTATAGGCACGAACAGATAATCGAGCGTACTGATTGCGGCGATAACCCCGTCGCTGCCCATTGTACCGGGCAGGTCGAACAGTACAACATCATAAGGAGTATCCGCTTTTTCTTCAAATGTCCTTCAGTCCGCCATGCCGTTGGCCGGAGTGCTTCCGATGACCGGGTAGGCCTTTTTCTTCAACCGTCCGGCCTGCTCCACCAAGAGGTTCTGATAAACGGGTGTGGTCTTTACCACTTCCATATCCCGTTTTTTCTGTTTCATAATCGAATGTTGCGGATAGTCACAATCCACCACCGCTACGTTCAGTCCTTTCACGTAATGCAGTCATGATGCCGCATAAATGGTAAATGTTGATTTACCCACGCCGCCCTTCTGGGTAGCGAATGAAACGAATACTGTTTTCTTTTCCTTTTCCATTGTTACAAATTTAAGTAAGTGAATAATCGGATTTATTGATTTCCGGACAGATAGCCGCTTATCCATGCGGATGTCTATCCGGTTACTTGTTTCATTGCCTGCTTATCCGGCCAGTTACATAGCTGCTTATACAGTTATCTACATAGCTGTTTAGCTATCCGGCTATCTGCGCATGTAGCTGTTTAATGATGTAGCTATAAAGCTATTCATCTATGCAGCTATCTGTCTATTTAGCTATTCATCTGAATAGCTATATAGCTAAGTACATATTCAAGCGCTTATATATTCGGATACCTGTTTATTCGTCCATACATTAATAGTGTATAACTACATATCTGAATAGATACCGGTCTGAATATCTGTTTATCCATTCAGACTGCTATCCATATAGTTATCCGGATAGTAATTCAGATAGTGATCCGAATACCAGACTGTTTATCCGTTCAAATGGATAATCGAATAGCTATCCGGCTACAAATAAACCTCAAAAAGAGCATCTGTGTAGTATCCCCCGTTTCAAAGTCATTTATTGGCGGCTGTTGGCGGGAACCGCCATAATGCGCGGACAGAAAAAACTCTCTACCTTTGTCGCCGGGAGAGCGCAGTCCGTTCTCGGCAGAGAACGTAAGACAATCCTTCAGACCTATAATCCGGCCCAGCCGGATTTTAATATGCGTCAGCATATAGCGAGGTGTACTTTCAGCGGTTGAAAATATTTCCACCCGCTGAAAGTCTCGCCTCGAAAGTTCTTTCGGGGGTATCAGTTCTCCTAAGTCGAACTTCCTAAATTATTCATGTATGAAAGATGAAACAAGAATCCGTGGCGCCGCAGGGCGCAAAGTGCTGGCAGACCCGCGCACGCACCGCTATTACCTCTGTCTCAATGACGAAGAAGACGAAAAGTTTATCTCCATGTTCGAGCAATCTGGCATGAAGAACAAGGCCGAATTTATCTTCGCCCGTATCTTCGGTTGAGAGTTCAAGATAGTGAAGATTGACAAGGAAGCGCAGGAATACTATGCCCAGCTAACCGCTTTCTATCAACAATTCCGACGCATCGGGAATAACTATAACCAATGTGTAAAGACTATCCATACCATTTACGGGGAGAAGAAATCGCTTGCGTTTCTCTACAAACTTGCAGAAGAAACCCGTAAACTGGAAGAAGTATGCAAGCATATTATCGAACTGACAAAGCGGTACGAAAAGGAGTATCTCACCAAAAAGGAATAACGTCATGGTGCCGAATATCACATCGGGCAGTTCATTCTATGGAGTGATTGCCTACAATAAGATAAAGGTGGATGACGGTACGGCAAAGGTATTGTGACATCCGAAAATAGCGGCAGACACTTCCGGCAATGTGTCGATTGAAAGCTGCGTGCAGGCTTTCGAGCCTTACATTGCACTTAATTCACATGTCAAGAAACCGGTTATTCATATTTCATTGAATCCTTCCCCGAAAGACATTCTTTCGGAAGAGCAGATGACCGTACTGGCGCAGGAGTTCATGGAAAAATTCGGTTACGGGAACCAGCCTTATATTGTCTGGCTGCACGAAGACATCAACCGCAAGCACATGCACATTGTATCAGTACGCATTGATGAAACCGGAGAAAAGATAGACCATAATCGAGAAGCCAACCGGGCACAGAACATCTGCCGTGAAATGGAAGTGAAGTACGGCCTTCATCCCACACTTGGAGAACATGGTGAGCGGGAACTGGTAAGTCTGCAAAAAGTGGATTATCCGAAAGGTGACGTGAAAGCGCAGGTGAAGCATACCGCTCGTACTCTACTGGAATGTTACAACTGCCATTCACTTGCCGAATATAACACCCTTCTGAATTTGTATAACGTCACTGTTTACGAGGTAAGGGGAAGTGTGGACGGGAAGGAGTACCACGGTATCATGTACGGAGTTTTGGATGATAACGGACAGCAGGTGGGAACACCTTTCAAATCCAGTAAGTTCGGCAAGGTATTCGGTTATGAAGCACTGCAAAAGAAGTTTACCTCTTCCGCTGAAAAGGTGAAGAAAGACAACCTCGCCGAAAGGACAAGGCAGGAAATCACCAAAGCCATGCAGGACATCGGCACGAAAGAAGATTTTGCCCGCAGACTGAAAGAGACAGATATAGAAGTGGTTTACCGTATCAATCCCGAAGGACGTTTGTATGGCATTACCTTTATAGACCATACCTGTCGGATTGTATTCAACGGTTCACGTTTGGGCAAAGCTTTTTCTGCCAATGTATTCAACGAACTGTTTAACAATCCGGATGCAGACCGTGAACGGCTGATACCGCCAACCCGGCAGGAAGCATCTCGGCAGAATGGAGATACGGAACGGGAAGAAAGACAAGAGAGGGAAGAACGGCAGGAGCAACAGCATCGCCGGCAGCCGGAAATTTCCGGTAACCTGATTGACACTTCCGCACTCGGAGCCGTTGATATTTTCTCCATGCTCATGGAAGACGACCATACACATGAGTACATCGACCCGTCTTTCCTCTATGGACGAAAGAAAAAGAAGAAAAAGCGCAGGCACAGATTATAATATAATAATGTATAGAACAAAAGTCTAATTTAAAATTTATGATTATGCAGAATGAAGATGATTTAAGAGGTCTGGCAAAAGTCACAGACTTTATGCGGGCCATCAGTTTTTTATTTATGGCAATACACATCTATTGGTTTTGTTACGGCTGGTTTTACGAAATGGGCTGAACGCTCGGTATAGTAGACCGTATACTTTCCAACTTCCAACGTACCACCGGACTGTTCTCATCCTTACTTTACACAAAACAGTTTTGCATTCTTTTCCTCGGTCTGTCCTGTATGGGCAACAAGGGAGTGAAGAAACATGAAATCACATGGAGGCAGATTATTATTGCGGCCATAGCGGGCGCAATACTCTTTTTCTTTAACTGGTGGTTGCTCTCCATCAATGCTTCATTGAGTGTTTGTGCGGTACTATATACCGTAACTTTAACCGGAGGTTTCTTTTCTTTGTTGGCATCCGGCTTATGGATAAGCCGTTTGCTCAAAGGCAATCTGTTGGAAGATGTTTTCAACCGTGAGAACGAATCGTTTATGCAGGAAACCAAGTTAATGGAAAACGAGTATTCCGTTAATCTGCCGACCAAATTCTGGTATAGAGGCAAGGAATGGAAAGGCTGGATAAACGTAGTGAATCCTTTTAGGGCGAGCATGATTTTAGGTACACCGGGTAGTGGAAAATCGTATGCCGTAGTAAATAATTATATAAAGCAGGCAATCGAGAAGTCCTATGCACTCTATATATACGACTTTAAATTTGACGATTTATCGGTTATCGCTTATAATCATCTGATCAAGTATCGACACCGCTACAAGATACCGCCAAAATTCTATGTGATAAACTTCGATAACCCACGTAAGAGTCATCGCTGTAATCCGCTGGCTCCTGAACTGATGACGGATATTTCGGACGCTTATGAATCAAGTTATACCATCATGTTGAACTTGAATAAAAGTTGGGTGCAAAAGCAGGGAGACTTCTTTGTAGAATCTCCGATTGTATTGTTTACGGCAATAATTTGGTTTTTGAAAATCTATGAAGGCGGCAAATACTGTACGTTCCCCCATGCGATAGAACTGCTTAATAAAAGGTACGAAGACGTTTTTACTATTCTGACAAGTTACCCCGATTTGGAGAACTATCTAAGTCCGTTTATTGACGCATGGAAAGGTGGAGCGAGTGAGCAGCTCCAGGGCCAGATAGCAAGTGCTAAAATCCCGTTATCCAGACTGATAAGTCCGCAACTCTATTGGGTAATGTCCGGCAGTGACTTTACGCTGGATATTAATAATCCCAAAGAACCGAAAGTATTATGTGTGGGCAACAATCCCGATAGAATTTCAATCTATGGAGCAGCATTGGGGCTTTATAATTCGAGAATCGTTAAACTAATAAATAAGAAGAAGCAACTCAAAAGTTGTGTGATTATTGACGAATTACCCACGATTTTCTTTAAAGGTTTGGACAATCTGATTGCCACGGCACGAAGCAACAAAGTGGCGGTTGTGTTAGGTTTTCAAGATTTCAGCCAGTTAAAGCGCGATTACGGAGACAAGGAGGCTGCCGTAATCATGTCAACTGTGGGTAATGTTTTTAGCGGTCAAGTGGTAGGTGAAACAGCTAAAACATTGTCGGAAAGATTCGGGAAAATCCTACAAAAAAGAGAGTCTATGAGCATCAATCGCAATGATACATCAACTTCCATCAACACGCAACTGGACAGTCTGATACCTGCCAGCAAAATCAGTACGTTATCGCAAGGTATGTTTGTCGGTGCCGTAGCAGACAACTTCGGAGAGACAATAGAACAGAAAATTTTCCATGCGCAGATAGTTGTTGACAATGAAGCTGTACAGAAAGAGACGATGGCCTACCAACCCATACCCGAAATCAGCAGCTTCTTAGACGAGAATGGCAATGATACAATCGAACAGCAAATACAGGCCAATTATCGGCAAATCAAACAGGATATTGTCGAACTGGTGGAAAACGAATTGCTCCGCATAGAAAATGACCCGACACTCAAACATTTATTGGGTAGTGAAGAAAAACAGGTTTAAGCCTAAAACAGCGTTCTAACAAAACGTTTCTCACGGCACATTGCGGCATTTACTCAGACTTTACTTCCGTAGATTGCCGCAAAAAGCTGTTTTTCAAGAAAAAAACAAAAGCATGGGCAAGCATCCAGACAAGTCCAACTAATATAAATAGCCTTTGTCAATAATATACTGCCTCTTACAACAAATCCCCTATAAATAATTGTTGCTTATAAGGGGCTTATATTTTAACATACTCTACCGTTTAACAAGAGTTCACACTGTAAGTCAATATCTAATTACCTTATTTAAAACATCTTTTCAACTTATAAAGAAGGAACAAAAGCATTGTTCACCTATAATTTAAGTAAATTTATATCTTCTTCAAGCCACTTATGCATATTACCATATAGCCGAAGTTGCTCAGTAATAGTTGATACATTTAATCTACCATTGGGAGTAAATTCTAACTTTTGTAGTTCATCAGCTATTGCCCATAGAAAATTTTCTAAAGCATTAGAATCATTTTGCTTTCGATAAAATTCTTCCAGTACCATATATACATTATGCTCCAATTCGGTACGAGATTTGGGAGGCGGCATTCCATATTTACCTTTCTGTATCATGATTTACAGAATTAATCATATTATTCATATGTGGCATCATGTGCATCATAGATCGTACAGATTCGTCAACTGATAATAAGTCCAATCTACCATTAGGTGCATAATGAACACTTGTTAAACCATTGAACAAACGCTGTGATTTCGCAAATGAAATTCGCTGATTATCAATATTCTCCTTGAGTATATTCAAACAATACTCAAAATCTTTCCTACAGAGGTATGAATCTATCTTGGGTTCAAACATAAGACGATAAAATATTATAAATGTCATTCATATTGTTATGTGCCATCCTTCTAATAAGTTGATGGTTAATAGCTGATACCAGAATAGCTTGATAGCGACCTTGATAATGTCCTTCATAACATCTAAAACTTCGTACTATATATCTATCTGCGCGTACTTTGTCATTTTTGTTTAAAGGCTTGCATGCGTCATCAATCTCTTGTAGGAAATTTGAACAAAATTTACTATCCAGATAACCTTTGTCTGCCAATTCATTGATACATGCTAGAACTGGCTCTATATGTGGCTCTTCTAAATATACATCATGAAGAATAATAGCCGCAGGTATTTTAATATCCATCCGGTTATATAATTCATTGTATCCAATCTTCTTCAACTCAATAGATGCATTGTAAAAATTATAAAATACCATGAAATGCTTAACATTTACCATTTGGTCAAGCATAATAGGATGATTATTTAAGAATACAGCAAAGTCATGTGGATTTTCATTCACATAGTCTTTAATCATTTCCGAAGTAGTATTGAGAGACTTCTCATAGCCATACAATGAACTATATTTTATCAAGCACAAAAGGGCTATTTGTGAATTATATTTAAGCAACCATCTCAACTGTTCATCTGCATGTTCTCTAATCTGTTTACTTGGATGATCCAATAGCCATATCAACAAATTGATAATAATTTCATCGTCATTGGCAGTAGAATCAATATCTTTCATCCAAGCATATTTTGCTTCTTTTTTTGACTGATGCTTAGTTAATATAAAACAATGCTCTTCTATATGTTTTTGTATGATGTGACCATGTCTATCATCTTTACCTATTACATCAAGTAAATGAATCAATTCATCCCACATACAATAAGCATTTTTAACAATATGCATAGCTTTTTTATCAAGAATATCACTAAGGTCTTTACCTTCAAATACTTCAATTGTTTTTTTTACTGATTTTGGAATATCAAGACTATTCTCTGAAGCAATAATCTGGAATTGGACAGCTCTCTGTTCGTCAAGATTTCCAATAATGTCTTCAATAAATTTTTGTATGATAACAGGGGCATCTATATATTTAACTAAATGCTTGATAATTGTTTCTGCAATATTTTTAAAAAGATTATCCATTTCTATTTCAATAGAATTCAAAACGCCAGCATATATCTGACTGTATTCATGTTCATATCTTTCCGTGTCATCATTCACAGAGAATGTATTTGCTAAAGCTAAAGCAGTTTCTACGGAAAGCTTTTGGCTTTTTAATAATAATTGAGACACAGCCCAAGCCTCAATTATATGATGTGCGCCATTTTCATATCCATCACCAGGACGAGGCATATCTATCTTAAAAGCTTCCGCATTAGCAATAATATCACTTGAAATGGGTAAGGTTTCAAATTTAAAGTATTCTACAGCTAAATTTAAACTATAGGCTGTTGCTAGATTACCAACAAACATTCCTTTCTCATATCGTACATAGCGTTGAAAAGTCAATTCTCCCGCAGCTTCGTCCAATATGGTGGCAAATCGTATCACTTGGTCTATATCTATATCTGAGGTAAGAGATATTGCTTTATCAATCAAGCTAAACTGGCTCTCCTTATACCATGTTGGACCATTGGAAGCATCTAAGGCTTTATTAAAAAGTGTTTTATACTTCTCCTTATTTCCTAATGTAATATGCCATTTTGCTAGTTCCAAGAATTCACTTGTTCTTAACCATGTGTTCAATACTCCCTCCTCGATATGATCTTCTGCAAGCTGTAGGAGTTGTTCTGTTGATTTCTTAAATTTATTTTCAATAGATAATTTCTCAATAACATTAGTTAATATGGCTCTATATCCCTCTGTATAGAGTCCAAGCTGTTGGTCACTACGTATCGTAAGATGTTCAATAAGTTCGGTCATATCATTCTTGAAATATTGGAGATATAATAAAGCTAATTCTCCATAGAAAAACGGCAAGATAGTCTCAGGTAATAGATAAGATCTTTCCCAACGGGAACGCTGATCAAAAGTGAAATCAAGATTTAGCAATGTCGATTTTAAGAGTTCATGTGCATTATTGTAATAGTCTTTATCATCAGCATTACATCTGTTGATATATCCTTTAATGAAAGCAACTCTTTGCAATAGGCATATCAGATAGCTTTCCCATTGTACAGTTTTTTGTGTAAATCTGCATATCATGCCAGCATCAGAGATAGTTTTAGCTTGGTATCCCTTAAACCAATATTGCATACTAATATAAGAGATATTCTTAAATTCTAAATCGACCCCATTTGTTTTTCTTATTCCTTCTACCAAATTTGGAATATTACACTGAGGCAGTATGGACTCTACAACTTCCGATTCTTTACAGTCTTCTATTAGTGCCATGGCCAGTATTCTTGCTTCGTTTTCTTCATAGGTAAAATGATTTTCTTTTACTTGATGGCATAAATCTTGAACGGCTTCATAATATTGTTCGTTTTTTCCAATATATGAGAATGGAGTATTTAGTTCTTTATATTTAATTAGTGCATCAGCAAGTAAAGTCAGACATAGCTTCTCTAGTGGGCGTTGTGAATGTTTACTCATTTTTTCCAATGAAATATAACAACCTTGCCGGATTAGCCATGCATTGTTATAGGCTACACCTTCTTTTCTGGTTTCTTCAAGCATATCAGCAGCTTCTTTATGCCCAGAGTCAATCATCTTATGCCTAACTTCATTATAATGATTTATCAAATATAAAAATTCTTCAAATCCCGCTTTATAATCTGCAAACTGAAATAAGGTGGTTGCATGTAACTCTGCAATGATATTTTTACCATCAATATATTTATTATCTTTAGAGTATAAATTTCTGCGACATTGAGCCTTTAAAATATCTGTAAGTTTACTGGCTGTTTCATTATACCCCTTTTTATACATCATTTCCAACAACCTAATACAATCCATTACATCTATTTGCAAAGAGTTTTCTCTCACTAAATAACAGTAGGCTGCGTCAGGATATCCTACTAAAATCATTAATTCAGCCAATAGATAAGCATTATGAACGAAAACAGAGTCGTATCTGAATTCTATACGTTGAGCAAGTAACATAATACGTGTAATATACTCAATCTCATGTTCTTCAAAAGCAATCTTTAAGCACTCTCTAATATCAGCTATTATTTGTTCTGGTGTGATGTTAAACTTTGCACACCGGTCAGCCCAACACTGGTCACAAAGAGATAGGCTATCGGTTCTTTGTGATGAACGCATCACATGATACAAACCGTTACTGATGGCATACATATTTTCTTTTGAAGTCTTACAGAATTCGACAATTCTGTCATTTATCATACAACGAAGTTTATCAGGCATCTGATTTTCAATATACTTTTGAAAAGATGAGTGATAAATTTCATATTGTTTTTTATGTGTTATTTTTAAAAGGTAACCGATACTTTTCAAATCTCGTATGAAAGTAGTCAAATATCCAGGCTCTTGCATATTCGCTAGGTCTTTCTCATTAATGCGCCCTCGCAATTGTGAAAGTACTTGAAGTAAGGACAAAGCTTCTACCCGTTCTGATAGATTATCCCAAATATGTTCATAATAAAGTTCGATATTTCCCCCAATAGTTGGTATCATTTCTATCCACTGTGCAAATTTGTCTTGATCGGATTCTATTTCAGTTTCTTGAAGAAAATAGCTTACTAGATAATTCAAGTACAGTGGATGTCCTTCAGATTTAATAGCAAGAAGTTGCCTATTCTCTACGGCCATTCCTGATGCCTTTGTTTTCTGATAAATATATTGCTCGCATTGTTCTTGTGTCAACGGAGTTACATGTAGTATGGCATTAGGTGTTATCAGTTGTTTTATATCTGGAGATAATATATTTCTAGACGTACAAGACAACAATATCTTAATATTCCGTGGTAAAGTCTTTGGTAGTACAGCAAAAAACTCAGCCACCGTGATTCCATAACCATTTAGCAATTCATCTATGCCATCAATGATTAAAATTCCAGTTTTAGAGTTCTGAGTCAAATATGCTTCCAAGTCAGCAAACCAATTTGTGACATTCTTTAGTTTTTCTTGTAAAGAACTAATTGCTGGTAAATTCTCGTTCATATTTCTATAAACTACTTCTTCCAACCAGTCAACCCAAAAACTCTTTGAACAACGTACCGTTAAAGTTTTATCATCAGAAGGGACTTTAAAAAAATATCTACCCAATACAAGAATATCCTTACTTATAGGTTCATATGTAGACGAAATAACAGTTTTACCACTACCAGGGTTGCCACAGAGTAGATACCAGCTACCAGGTTCCTTCAATAACTCGTCTATACCATCCCAAACAGTCTGATTAGGAATTGTTGTTAGACTTTCATACACCAAAGATTCTGGTATATCCGTATCGTTCTTTGGTTCTGACACTACGATATTATGTGACCGTAAGAAATATGCCAATTTCTTAATACTAGTAACAAATAGTTTTCCTTCATCGTCCTGCAGTACTATAGCAGTAACGACATTACCCATGAATACTGGGGAGCCTGAGAGACCTTGATATCTAAAACCTGCAATGTATGGGATTATATCCAGTTGATAATCACATGATTTGCTATCTATTTTGGTCGTTCCAACTTGACCTTTAATTATCATTCCGTTACTATCTGCTTTTGAAGGAAACCCTTCAGTCTGCCAATACTCCATGAATCGTAGTTCTCTACTTTGCACTTCACAGACAGAGTCAGAAATAATATCAACTTTCAACAAGACTACATCCAAATTATAGTCTTTATCAATGATACAAGCTGTAAGTCGTTCTTCTCCATGCCATACATAAATCTGCTCATCTTTTTCAAGAAATAGAAATGTATGATAAGCTGTTATGACCGTATTCTTTGCAACAAGGAAACCTGTAGCTGATTTGCCTTTTGAAGTAGTAATTTTATAGATAGACGAATTCATAGTCAATTATAATGTGATTATAGTACAAGATTGTTCTTTAGCTATAACAATTTCAGCTCCTAAATTATCAATAGTGGCCAATAATACTGCCTTTTGTAAGGAATAATTAAAATAAATAGTTCTTCTTCTCTCTCTAGTTGAAGCGATAATATGTGCAAGGGTTTCTTGATCAGGATGGTCATATGTAGATCCATCTGTAGAAATAACCCATTTATCACTATCAACAAGATTAAAAAATTCAGGGGAAGAATTATAGAAGCTACCATGATGAGCCAATTTAACCATATCAAACCATATTGGACACTGAGCGTCAGGGTAGATTTTCTTCAGTTGCTCAACAATCGTTTCAGAAGCAGAATCACCTAAGAAAAGAATTCGCTTACCTTCATATTCAAGCACAAATGCTATGGAGCTTATGTTAGTAACAGATGTATCTGGAACATATTTCGTTTTCAAAAGATTTTCTATGTCAAAAACACTACCAGCATTTCTACGCCGAGAAATGAAAGCTGGTTTATCCTTACTTAATAAAAACTCAAAGGCATCATCCCAGTACTCACTACTATGAGAGGTTTGAAGAATACCTTTCTTAAATAGTTCTGTATACCACTCTATTTTTAGTTCTTCCAAACAATTGGTATTCGGCGATAATAACTTAATACTAAAACCCTCAATATCAATCTCCTGCCTTGTATCAGTATTAACCGCATTTCCCTTAAATTGGCTGTTCCAAGCTATACCCGATTTTAGAATCAAGGATGCCAAAGTAGACCCCTGAAAAGCATTTGCATCTTGTATTCCTTTACCGCCTTCAATACATATATCATGCACATTAACATCTTCTTCTATATCTGATACAATAATCATATCTGTATTCTGAAGATGACGATATGAATTATGCCAAATATTGTGTATGTCGACTGTATGGACTTGTTGCTGCTCTCTCAGCATCTTAATAATTCCAGAGATATGATCTTTATCAATATGAGTAACTACCAATAAAGACACATGCCCTCCTTGTGAGACAAAACCTTCAAGTTCAGGTTTAAGGAAGTTCGTATAAGTAAAACCATATCCTCCATCAATAACAATAGCACGGTCATCACTCTGTCTCTTATACACATCTCCGAGCCCACGAGACTCCTGAGCATCTCGT